>Ga0233439_10003819_pt1 | contig 15181 bp, 10 predicted proteins | sample SI_123_September_6_FD_182713 | JGI IMG/M metagenome (GOLD analysis project Ga0233439, IMG submission 182713) | Seawater microbial communities from Saanich Inlet, British Columbia, Canada - SI_123_September2016_100_MG | ecosystem: Environmental > Aquatic > Marine > Inlet | place: Canada: British... | reverse complement strand
AATTCCGGTTTCGGATATCTTGTGGCGAAACATCTCTCCAACCATGTCAAGCTCATACATCAGGCTAAAATCGACCCTATCGAGATCAAGATGGCCGGATTCTATTTTTGAAAAGTCCAGGATGTCGTTAATCAAATGCAGCAGCGAGTAGGCCGAGGTTTTGACGATCTCGAGGTATTCGCTTTGTTCGTCGTCGAGGGCCGTTTCGAGAGTGAGTTCGGTCATGCCGATGACACCGTTCATCGGCGTGCGGATCTCGTGGCTCATATTGGCCAAGAAATCGCTTTTGGCCTGATTCGCACTCTGAGCTTCCTCCATAGCTGACTGCAATGCGACGGTGCGCGTCTCAACCAGCATCTCCAACTCGTTGTCGCGATCGTCGCTTTCCATCTTGCGCTGGTGCAAGTCATCGCGAAGGGATATCAGGGCATTCTGCAGGACTCCAATTTCGTCCTCTTCTTGCGAAAAGGGGATCTCGGTTTGGTACTCTCCCCGTTGCAGGGACTGTGCGTGGGAAGTAATCACCATGATCGGTCTCGCGATCCGTTGTGCGAAGACCAGGGACAAAAGAATCGTCGCGAAAAACGATGCGATCAGAAGGTAGTATATTGGGCGGTTGAGTTCGGCAATCGTTTGGTCAGAGGTCGATTTGTTCATAGCAACGATTACCTTGCCGCGAAAATCAGAGGCGGTGAAAGGTTGCTCTCCAACCAGATAGTTCGATCTCTCTTGAAGTGCGGTTTCCACCGGGGCACCCTCCGGGTAGCGAGCGAGAATTTCGTACTCGTGCTGCGGATTGTCGAGAATGATGGCGGCAAAAGTGAATTTATCTTCCTTCGCAATATATTCTATGGAACGGGTTAACGCCTCGAAGTCCTCAAGCTCGAGAGATATTTCGACACCGAGCGCGACGGTCCTCGACAAATGATTCAACACTTCTAATTGATCGGCCCTGAACAACTCCTCTTGACGCGATGGATAATATACTCCTATGACTACAGTGACGAAGAGTATGCTGGCTGCATAGGGGAGCCATATATTGAATGTGAGATTGTTGAAGTTCAGGTGGCGCATCATTTTTTTTGGATTCGTAGAATCAACTCTGACGGAATATTCTCGGAGTTGGCGGGCACTACCCCTATCGCCCCCTCGTGTTCGGCAACGAATTCAATAATCGCCTTTGCCGACTTGAGCAGGATCGGTGGTTTTACTCGACCTTGGAATACAAGAGAGAGCCAGAATTTTTTCATTCCGTTGGGTGAGGTGTTGTAAATGGATCGGGCCACAACTTCTGCAAAGGGGTATTTCCGACCTGGAATCACAATTTTCACGGCATTGCCATTTGGCCAAAGTGTGCGTTTGCCCAGGAAGAAGTCTTTTGCGGATTGCAAGGACATCGTTTGCTGCGGAACCGAATTGGCGATAAAGAGCAGCTCTTCAGAATTGGATTCCCCCCGCGCCATGTTGGGAAAGAGCATCAAGAGTATGGCCCATAGACTAATCTTATTCATAGTGTCTAGAATCCGTATGAGAGTTGAAGTTCAAAACTACGGCTCTTTTTTTGCGTGGTCTCGATTGGGCTGGTCTGAACTAGCTGGGCTTTGATGTTGGCATAGGGGCTGAATTCGCGCCTGTAGCCTACGCCGATTTTTCTCGGAGCCCCAGGTTTGGCTTCTAAATCCTTTTCGGAGATTTCGAGCAAGTCCAATATTGCGTAAGATGTTGAAATTTCGGTGAGCCGATAGCCAATATAAACATAGTTTGTGAAGCTTTGGGCCGTTTCAAACCCCGTGGAATCAGAATAGGTGCGCAGGTAACTGGCTTCGTTCAAGAATTCCAGTCGCTTGCCGAAGTAGGCAAGACTGATGTTGAATAGGTGCAGATTTATGTCGTTCTGGTACGTGCTATTGCCGGTATGGCCGACATGTTTTCCGTGCAAGTTGTTGTTTACAGTGTCTCTGTAGTATGAAATCTGAAGTCGCGATCCCTCGATCGGATTGAAATGTGCCGATGTCAATACGGACATCGAAGTCCCTTCCTTTCCCGTATCGCTCGACGAGATTCCATTGCCCATCACCAGGTCATAGCCAAAGCGTAGGCGTCCGAGGTTTTGCCCGTGCAAATTCAGCCCCAGAGTATGAATGGGAGTCATGGAAGAGAATCCGAGCGGTCGATCGATGGTGGGGAAAAAGAGTCTGCCGTGGTGGTATACATCATTCCAATAATTAAGCGGCGTATGAAACTTGCCGACGATGATGCTGTGATTGTCGATATAGTCGTATCGGAGCTGGGCCCGCTCAATACTCGGAGCAAAGCCAGTCGCAGCCTGAGCCGCGGGCTTGATCACTATTTCGCTGAGGAACGAGAGTTGGGGTGCAATCTCGGCCACAACGAAAAAGTCTTGCTCACCAAGTGAGAAGAAGGAATGGTTGGCGGTTGTCTCATTTTCAAAGCGATACTCTAAATGGCCGAAGTAGAGGAATTGAACCCGGCTTTCATCAGTCTCTGTCGCCTCTGCCTGCTGCGTCGAAAGCAGCCAGCAACCGAGAATGACCAGCGGAGCTAAAAGGATATGCGCGAGGCGTTTCCCAGACAAATCGCTCGGGGCCGCCGCAGCTGTAGGGCGGCCCCACGACCGGTCGCAGATCGTTGACAAAGGTGCTGGTGTCTTAATGTTCAGAGCCGCGTATGGGTGTCGCAGAGTGGTCGTACAAGAACGAAGAATTGTGTGGGGTAGGATAGACATATATTTCCTTTTGATCGACGTGATATTGAGCATCATTTTAATGCGCTACGTAATTTATTACCTGCGGCCCACTTTTCGATGTGGATGAGCAGGGTAAGTCGTTCAGTAATGTCGATGAGATAATCTCTCTTTTATGCTTCAGCGGGGTGCTCAAGGCTTTGTTGCACGAAAGCCCTGTTAAAATAATACAGGCTCCTGGCTGGGCGTGGAACCATCCTGACGAATACAACAACTGTGGTCTCAACTTCTAAGTGCACCTTTCGCGGTGGGTGGAAAAACAAAGGCGAACCGGTATATTTTTGTCTTTTCACCCGCCCCACGAAGAGGAGCTTATGAAGGAGTATACTTAGTTGACCCAGCCTCAAAGGTATGAAATATCCGCGTTACACAAAATCGGCCAGGGTCCCACGCAGATTGCTCGGATTGTCGGCGTGCATCGCACGACGATTTCACGTGAATTAAAACGCAACCGAAGCCCCAACGGATATTATCCTCAAGCCGCTCATCAACGCAGTCAAAAACGACGGACAGACCGTCGTCGCCCATTCAAGTGGACCGGACGCTGTCGCCGTCTAGTCGAAGGCAAATTGCGTCACGAGTGGAGCCCCGAGCAGATGGCCGGTTGGCTAGGACGAAACGAAACGTTTTCTATATCCCATGAGTGAATCTACCAGCATATCCGTAGGGACCGAGATCACGGTGGCCGACTTCATACCCACCTACGTCAGCAACAACACCCCAAGCGCGTTTCGTCCAAAACCGCGTATAAAGGTTCAATTCCCCACCGAGTTTCCATTGATGACCGTCCCGCCATCGTCGATGAAAAGACTCGAATTGGCGATGGGGAAGTCGATCTGATGATGGGCGGTCACGGCGGAGGGGGCCTGTTGACTCTGGTAGATCGAAAAACTCGCTTCACCCGCATGGAGCCCGCCCTCTCGAAACATGCGGATCACGTCGCCGATGTAATCATAGGGGCGTTAAGTGAGATCAAAGGTCAGGTCCATACGCTGACGATGGACAACGGAAACGAATTTGCCCAACATAAAAGAGTCGCCAACGCTCTACGGGCCAAGGTCTATTTTGCCCACCCATATTGTGCCTGGGAGCGCGGGGCCAACGAAAACGCCAACGGGCTATTACGACCGTATTTCCCTAAGGTTACTAACTTTAAGACGATCACTCAAGCTAACATTCGCCGGGCGGAAAATCGACTCAATGACCGACCCAGAAAAACACTGGAATTTCGATCACCAAACGAGGTCTTTCAACACGGTAAACCATAAACACTAAACGTGCACTTCAGAGTTGAAACCACACTCCGGCGATGACCTCGGCAAATTGTGTCGCATATACTGGGCATGGTCTCTTATATAATCTTTTACAGCACAACTTGAGTAGGGAGTCTGGAATGAATATCGGTGTTGCTGGTTTACGTTTTGGCATGTCATGGGCGCAGGTATTTGATGCTTATGATGAGACAGATTTGGTTGCGATTTGTGATTTGGATGGAGAAAAACGCGATCAGGCAGGTGAGCAGTTGGGCGTAGAATCGCTTTACGAATCGTTTGAAGAGTTCGTAAGTGATGAGCAGATTGATGCCATCGCCCTTTTTACACCCGCACCACTTCACGCAGAGCAATCGATTAAAGCGATAAAAGCCGGTAAACATGTGCTGTGCGCTGTGCCTGCGGTTCTGCAGATGGAAGAAGCCAGGTCTCTGGTTGAAGCCGCGTCTCAAAGCGATCGCATCTATATGATGGCAGAGAATTGGGTTTATGAGCCTGCTGTGGTACGTGCCCATGAGCTGTACGGAAACGGGGCTTGGGGGCAGATTTATTATGCTGAGGCCGAGTATTATCATGACGTGGAAGGGCTCAGACGGAATCCTGATGGCAGTCCTACATGGCGAAACAGTCTACACGCTCTGCAGTATCCGACGCATGGCACATCGCCTTATTTGCATATGACGGGTGACCGTTTTACTGAAGCGATGGGGTTTGCTGCTTCAGGGCGTGCCGAGTTTACGGGTGGATACGAGACAGATTGGATTCAGACCGCGATGTTTCGCACGGAGAAAGGTGGGATATTTCGGTTGAGCAACTCATTTCAAAATGTACGTGAGATAGGCCATTTTCTGAGTTTTCACGGCGATCAAGGCTACTTTGAGACGGGCCGGTTTAGCGAAGCGCGCACCGTATGTCATTATTCACAGGGTGGTGACAAGCAGACGACTCGCGAAGTCTGCGAACACCCGGACCTATCGGAGTTTGGTGAAAGTTTGGGGCGTGGACACGGCAAGACGAGTATACAGATTGTCCTGAATTTTGTGGCGTCGATCCAAAATGGCACACAGCCATCGGTGGATTTGATGTCGGCGCTCGACATGACGTTGCCTGGTATTGCGGGGGTGCAGTCGGTGCGTTCGGGCAACTGGGAGGCCGTGCCCGATCCGAGGACCTGGGTTTGATTTTGGCCTCATCTTAGGAACGCGACACACGCCATAGGAAGGCTATAATGAACAACGAAAATAGCATAAACGAATCGAGTGAATCTAAGCGCGGCTTGAATCGCCGTGATGCGCTCAAAGGCGTGGCAGCAGTTAGCCTGGGCCTTGCGGTTGGAGCGTATGGAGCGCCGAAAGAATCCGCTCCCTCACCGCGTTCCAGTTCGCCTGGGCGAGATCTGATCCAGCGTGAAAACGCGAAACCTGGCACGCGCGACTGGATGCTTACCAACACGCGCCAAACCCCCGGGAAGATCACTCCCCACTTGGCCAACGGACGTTGCCCGTGGATTGAAGGGTATTGCTCGGCGAACAGCATTCGTGCCGGCGAGAAACTGCAGATTATGGTCAGCACGAACCCGGTGTCCGCGTTCACACTGGAGATCTTTCGAACAGGCTACTACAATGGAGACGGGGCCCGGCTGGTCAAGCGATTTGACTCGCTGAAAGGCGCCTCGCAGCCGGACCCTCCCATCGGTGAAAACTACCTGCGCGAATGCCAGTGGGAACCCTCCGTGGAATTCGAGATTCCCGACGATTGGCTGAGCGGCGTCTACCTGGGAAAGCTGACCGCCGAGAAAGAAAACCTGCAGAGCTACGTCATCTTCATCGTCCGCGATGACCGCCCCTGTGATCTGCTGTTTCAATGCAGCGAATTGACGTGGGCCGCCTACAACCGCTGGCCCACCGACTACTCGATCTATACAAAGCATGAAGGCTATTCCAGCACCGGCGTGCCCAGCGGGACGGTGAGCTTCGACCGGCCGTACGCCTTGTTCACCCACCCGGTCAACAAGATCGAAAAATCAGGTGGTTCGGGTGAATACCTGCCCTGGGAATTCCCATTGGCTTTCTGGCTGGAGCAGCACGGTTACGATGTTTCCTACATCTCCAATGTCGACACGCACGCCGATCCGGCCGGCTTGCTGCGCACCAAAGGGTTTATCTCGGTGGGGCACGACGAATACTGGACCTTGGACATGTACGACAACGTGCTCAAAGCCCGTGATAAAGGGATTAACCTGGCATTTTTGAGCGCCAATTCAGTTCTTGGTGTGGTGCCATTGCTGCCTTCCGGGAAAGGCGCTCCAAACCGCGCTTTGCGACGTGAAGGTTGGTTCATGCCCTACGAAGAAGGACGTAAGCCCCCCCAAAGAATGATCAATAAAGAAGGGTTTACTCCCAACATGGGCCCCGATGGCGCCCAATTGATGGGGGCGCGGCCGACTGCTCCTTTCTTGGGATCTGGCGATTGGACATGCGCCATGCCGGAGCATTGGTTGTTTAAGGGGACGGGAATGAAGAAGGGGGATTCGGTCAAAGGCCTCGTTGGCTGGGAGTGGCACGGTGCCCCTGCGATGGACCTGCCCGGAATGCAAGTCGTTGCTGAAGGCGAAACATTGACCAACGGCAAGAATCCGGGCCATTACGCCGCCACGATCTACGACGGGCCAGAAGGCAACATCGTGTTCAACGGCGCCAGCATCTGGTGGGCCAATGGTTTGTCCAGCCCCCCTGGACACGTCAATCCATCAAGGCATGGGGTAACTCAGCAAGGCCCGGACAAGCGCGTCGAGCAAATCACTCACAACCTGTTTCAACGCTTTATTGCTTCCGGCGGGTAAAAATAAAGGACAAAACTGAGGAGATTTATCGAAGATGATAGAGACCCCGAACATCGTTTATATCCTGGCCGATGATCTCGGCTACGGCGACCTTGGGTGCTATGGCCAGAAGCATTTTGAAACGCCAAACATCGATCGCATGGCGGCAGAGGGCATGCGATTTACTCAGCACTACTCTGGCAGCACGGTGTGCGCCCCGTCGCGGTGTGCGCTTATGACGGGTTTGCACACGGGGCACACCGCAGTGCGCGACAATGAAGGGCCCTATGGCGCAATGCCGCTGGGACCATCCGATGTGACGGTCGCCGAAGTGCTCAAACAGGCGGGATATTCCACGGCGGTCATCGGCAAGTGGGACATGGCCGGACCGGATGCCGAGGGCATCCCCAATCACCATGGTTTTGATTATTCGTTTGGTTTTCTGCACTCGTCCCACGCCCATAATCACTATCCAGACTACCTGTGGCGCAATGGGCAAAAGGTTGTGCTCGAAGGCAATCGCAACGGACGGGGTGATCAGTATTCCCACGACCTGTTTACCGAGGAAGCCCTAGAGTATATCGAACGGGAGCGGGATCGCCCCTTCTTCCTCTACCTGGCCTATACCCTGCCGCATGCGGAATTGACGGTTCCAGAGGACTCACAGAATTCCTACCTGGGGAAGTTTCCGGAAAAACCCTTCGAGCAAAAGCAGCAATGGAGCCCGGGCGTCTACAACACTCAGGAGACCCCTAAAGCCGCATTTGCAGGCATGATTTCCCGCCTGGACCGGGACGTTGGCCGACTGCTGGCAAAGCTTGAGGGACTCGGCCTCGACCGCGACACCCTGGTGATATTCACCAGCGACAATGGTCCGCACAGGGAAGGCGGGGCAGACCCCTATTTTTTTAATGGCAGCGGCCCCTTGCGCGGCATAAAACGCGACCTGTATGAAGGCGGCATCCGCATTCCCTTGATCGCCCGTTGGCCTGGGAGGATCGAAGCGGACACCACAAGCAATCACGTCTCGGCCTTCTGGGATATCCTGCCGACATGCGCCGAACTTGCCGGCACCGACGCGCCGGAAGAGATCGATGGCCTCTCGATGGTGCCCAGTCTGCTCGGTCGGCCGGACGAGCAGGAAAAGCACGCGTCCCTGTACTGGGAGTTTCAGGAGAAGCAGGCCGTGCGCATGGGGGATTGGAAAGGGGTGCGTCCGGAAGGGGAAGAGGGCGCGCTGGAACTGTACGACCTAAAGAACGATGTCGGCGAGCAAGAGGATCTGTCCGGGCATCATCCGGAGATTACCGCAAGGATCAAGGAAATCCTGGAAGCATCCCACGACGTTCCGAGACGTTCCCCTTAGGGAACCACCCAAAATAAAGACCTGGTTGTGCGTGCAGCATATGATGAATTATTAGATCGATCTATCCACTCAGGTCAAACAAACGGAGTCCCCAGGAGCCCCTTCCCATGAATGTAGTGATCCTTCTGAACGATCAGCACGCCCACCATGTCCTCGGGTGCGCCGGCTTTCCACTATTGCAGACGCCCGCCGCCGACGCGTTGGCCGCCGACGGTATTCGCTTCGAACAGGCCGTTTGTGCGGTCACGCCGTGTTTGCCCAGCCGCCACGCCATCAGCCATGGTCTTTACGCCTTTCAAACCGGCATCTACACCAACGGCCACTGCATGCCGCTGGAGGCGATTCCTTCTGTGACCATGGCGCGTGCCTTCAAGGACTCCGGGCATCGCACGGCCGCGATCGGGAAGATGCACTGGTTTCCGTATCATGCGCCGGTGTCGCGTGGGAGCTACTTCGGCTACGACTATCGCGCCGCACACTTCAACGAGACCGGCGAAGAGATCGACATCCACTTCGTCAGGGAGCATCCCGATATCGTCCGGCAAGCGGGCGCGGTGCGCCAGGCTTACGGCGTCGGTAAGGGCGGGGACGATTGCGCGGCGGCCTTCAAGGGATACGCGTTGCCGCTGTCCTTGAGCCAGACGAGCGACGGATGGCTCGGCGAGCAGGCCGCGACCTGGGTGCGCAAACAAGCCGGTGGGCCGTTCTTCCTGATGACCAGCTTTCCCGGACCGCACGCGCCCCACGCTGTACCGTCCGACTATGCCGACCTCTATGACCCGGCGTCTATCGAGTTGCCGCCCGCACCGCCCGCGGGCCTCGCCGATGAAGGCGCTTACGCTCGATACGAAGGGCTTACTCGCGAAGAATTGCGCGTCGTAATCGCCAACTACATGGCTTGTGTCACCGCCGTTGATGCCTGCCACGCGCGGGTGATCCAGGCGCTCAAGGACGAAGGTGTATACGACGAAACGCTGGTCGTGATGATGTCCGATCACGGCGAGTTGCTCGGCGCGCGCGGTCCGGCGGCGTTCAGCAAGTACAGTCTCTACGACCCCGCCATTCGCGTGCCGTTGATCGTCAAGCCGCCCAAAGGCTACGAAGGCGCGTGCGGCACGACCAGCGACGCGTTGGTGAACCTCGTGGACTTGCTGCCCACGCTGCTGGACTTCGCCGGATTGGACGGCGGCTACAGCTTGCCGGGCATCAGCCTGAAGCCGCTGTTTGCAGGAAAACCCCTGGCGCGCGAACGGCGCGCGACGCTGACGGAATTCCTGTGGGAGGGCTCGGTGCATTCTGCGATCCGTTCCCGCGACTGGAAATTGATCGAGGGGCCGCACGGCCGGGAATTGTATCACATCGCCGAAGATCCGCACGAATTCAAGAACCTAGCTGCAGACGGCAACGCCGCGCCGCACGCGGCGGAATTGGAAGAAGCCTGCCTGGAAGAAATCCGTCTGGCCTCGCGGGATTACGCGCGCTGCCATACTGAATTCGAGCGGCAGGACTGGAACCCGCTAACGATGTAGGATCGCATGAAGAATGTGTTCTAACGGTTTATCCAATGATGTTTAAGGAGGAGAGCTTGAATCGAAACGGCCAGACACCAAATATCCTGTTCATCATGACAGATCAACAGCACGCGGGCATGATGAGCTGCACGGGTAATAAGTGGTTGGGGACGCCGGCGATGGATCGCCTGGCACGAGATGGCATTCGTTTTGAGATGGCATACGCTACAAATCCCGTATGTGTCGCAAGCCGCACCAGCATGGCCACAGGCGTCATGTCCTGCCGCCTCGGTGCGGGCAACAATGGTCCTGGCATGGAGATCGAGCAACTCCCGCCTGAAGTGCACGATAATTCGATGGGCAAGATCATGAAGTGCGCCGGCTACGATACGTTCTACGGCGGAAAAGTGCATATGTGTGCCCCGCTGGCCCCGGAGAATGCAGGTTATGACGAATATTTTCGGGATGATCGTGAAGAACTGCCTGCGGCCTGTCTCCAGTTCATGAAGAAGAAGAGGGACAAACCCTTCTTTGCCGTAGCATCATTCATTAACCCCCACGATATCTGCTTTGCTCACCTTGCTCGCAATGGCCAAGATAGGCACGGCGTGTTGGCCTTACATAAGGAGGCGTCCTCTCTTGCTATGGATGAGCTTCCTCCACTTCCTGACAACTACGCGATACAGCAGAATGAGCCTGCCGCGATTGAAGCACACCTGGATCCCAATGCGCCAACGCCCGCTATCACGATGCGCAAGGAATATGACGAGAAGGCATGGCGAATCAATCGGTGGATCTATCATCGACTGACTGAAAAGGTCGATCGCCACATCGGCGACATTCTCGAGGGTTTGCAGCAAGCCGGACTCGAAGAAGACACTGTTGTGATTTTCACCAGTGACCACGGCAATATGGATGCCAGCCACAGACTGGCATCCAAGGGTGTCTTCTATGAAGAATCGGTAGGTGTTCCCCTTATCCTCAAACACCTGGGAGGCGTTCCAGGTGGCCGTACGGACCAGGCGCATCTGGTCTCATCCGGACTCGATATCCTGCCAACTATCTGCGACTACGCAGGCATCAAGCAGCCTGATCATCTTCTTGGTGTGAGCCTGCGCCCGCTGGTAGAGGACAGGCGTGTGGACGACTGGCGTACCTATGTGGCGTCAGAAAATCACTGGACCCGAATGATCCGAAGTCAGCAATACAAGTATTGCGCCTACGATCACGCGTACGGGAATGAGTCACTGGTTGATATGGAGAACGACCCTGGTGAAATGCAAAACCTTGTTGATGATCCCAAATTCCAGGACGTACTGACTGAGCATCGCAGACTCCTTGCAGACTGGGGCAACCTTTCAGAAGACAACGACGCCTCAAAATATCTGAAGAATGACTAATTTATGAACTGACGAAAGGACGGTTATGGCTCGTTCTTCTACAAAATACGTGGCCCGTTTTCGACTACTGATAATTTTCACAGTGGCGGTGCCGTTGGCCTTCTGCGCCGAGCGCGTCCTGGCCCAAGGAGGTCCGTGTCTATCAGGGCCGCACCCTCCAGCTTGATGGCGTCATCGCCCCCGGCGAATACGACGACGTCTCGCAATTAGACGACTTCAGCGAACTGATCGAGAAGTTGGCTGCGCTGGTACCTCCGCCCCGGCTCAACCTGGTGCGTTATCACGGTGTCCTGGCGCCCAATGCCGGATTTCGTCGTTTGGTGGTGCCGAGTTGTTCGGTGTTGCCGGACGCTTAATCGGTGGGGGGCTCTACGGATTCCCCCTCTTGTCGTCGCTTAGGTTGGGCCTCTTTATTGGCGCGGGTTTTCGCCGTGGATGTGATGCGTTGTCCGAGCTGTGGTGGCCGACTTGGTCTGGTAGCGGTGCTGAGCGATCCGGCCTCGATAGGCCGCTATTTGAGCGGGGTTGGTTTAGCGGCCGCACCTCCGGCTATCGCAACGGCTCGTCCTCCGCCACAGCGCGAATTGGATCTGGTTTATTGAGCTAGGCTATTGCGTTTTTGTCGTCCGCCGATCGTTGCGCTAAGCGATCGGAAGGGCCCTTCTGTGTCTGCCCGGTAGGCCCTCATCGGGCTTAGCTCGTTGCCCGGTCCAAATCCGGGTTTTTGGACCCCAGTCCCGACCTCCTGATGGTTGCATCGGTTCTCCATGACGCCTCAATACTCGCCGGTGTGCGCTCTCTGGCCGATGCCTGAGTGTCGGAATAACTTGGAAGAGGGCGTTTGAATTTCCTATACTTTGGAAGCGGACCAGCCGCTCGATTGCCCGCATATCGCCAGCGAGGACCCGCGCATAGATTTCGCTGACTGCCCGCAACAACGGCGGGCGCCGCGGCGGGTCCGGTGGACGTCGTAGCCTGTGCGGAAATACCCGATTTCATTGGCGAGATAATGCTCGTAATTGGCTGTTGAGTTAAGGTTTATTGTCCGCCTGAACGATACCTTAATGATTGATAGGGGAAGACTGATATGGCATTGGACGCACTCTTTACTGGAACCTGAATAGTGGATAAACCCAATATACTCTTTGTATTGACCGATCAGATGCGCAGTACGGCCATGGGGTGTACTGGTGTCGAGAATGTGCATACGCCCAATCTCGACCGCCTGGCCAGCCAGGGTACCCGGTTTACCAATGCCATATCCAATACGCCGGCTTGCGCCCCGGCCAGGGCGACCATATTCACCGGATTGCACGTGTTGTCGCACGAGTTGGTCAACAACGAAAAACAGGTGAAGCTGGGGACTTGCACTTGGGCGGCCGGACTCACTGACGCGGGGTATAAGTGTGGTTATATCGGCAAATGGCATATGGACGGAGGGGCGCGGACCGCGTTCATCCCACCGGGAGATAGGCGGCTGGGTTTTGACGATTATTGGGCCGTAGCCAATTGTACGCACAGCTATATGGAATCGTTCTATTACGAAGACGACGATCCCCGCATAAAATGGGTGGAAGGGTACGAGCCCGTCGTCCAGACAGATCTGGCCCTGGCTTATCTCGAGCGCAAGGCGGGTGAAAAGGCGCCGTTTTTTTTGACGCTTTCCTGGGGGACACCGCACGATCCCTACCAGGAAATGCCCGCAGAGCACGCCGAGAAGTACCGGTGGGAGGATATAGAGTATCTGCCCAATAATTCGCCCTATGAGCCGGGCGAGGTCAAAGTGGCCAAGCGCAAAATGCTGGCCGGCTATTATGCCCATATCACGGCGCTGGACGGGCAACTTGGCCGCCTGTTGCAATTCCTGGACGAAACGCCGGACCCGAGGGCACCCGAGAAGAGATTGGCGGAGACGACGATCGTGGTATTCGGCTCCGACCACGGCGATATGCTGGGCAGCCACGGGCAGTATTTCAAGAGCCAGCCCTACAAGGAGTCGACGGGCGTCCCGTTGATCATGCGCTGGCCCGGCCGGATCTCCGCCGGGCGCTGTAGCGACGGACCAATAAGCCTGGTAGACCTCATGCCGAGTCTGCTAGCGTTGAGCGGGGTCGAGATCCCGCCACAGGCCGAGGGAGAAGATCTGGCGCTGTTTATCCTGGGTGACGAGCGCCGGGCCCAGGACAGCGTATGGATCAATTTTCCCGTGGATGTGAAAATCATCCATAGCCCGCCCTTTCGCGGCGTGGTAACGCGCGACCACACCTATGCCGTCACCCGGGAGGGGCCCTGGTGCCTGTTCGATAATAAGCAGGACCCTTTCCAGCGCAATAATCTCATCAGTTGGGCGGCCAGGGATAGCCCCGAGATCGTGGCCTTACAGCAGAAGCTACAGGAAAAAGTCGACGCCTGGTTGCAGCGCACCAGTGATCCTTTCGAAACGGGGGATCAGGTCAGCGACCGCTACCAGCCGGGGCACCGGGACGGCGTCTTACCCCAGGTCGCCGATGAAGAATTTCGCATCGCCTTGCAGGCGCGTCGCGCGAGTATAAAATAATGAAACCCAATATCCTCTTCATCCACGTCGATCAAATGCACGCCGATATGATTTCGGCACTCGGCCATGACCAGCTCAACACACCGGCCATGGATCGTCTTGTGCGCGAAGGTTACACCTTTAGCAAAGCCTACTGTGCCATGCCTCAGTGCTGCCCTGCACGCGCCTGTTGGTACACGGGGCGCATGTCCAAAGAACACGGTGTCGTCGTTAACGGCTATCCCATCGATCCCGATATACCAGACCTGGGCCAGTGGCTCCGCCGCGAAAATTACGACTGCGTATACACCGGCAAATGGCATGTCTCAGGACGCGAGCTGCACGAAAGCTTTGAGGTCCTGCAACCCGAGCATGGCATGGGCGAAATCAACGATGGCAACGTCGCGCGGTCGGCCGTTGCATATCTCCAAAACAGAACAGATGACCAACCGTTTTTCTTAAACGTCGGCTTTCTCAACCCGCACGACTGTTGCTTCCCTGCCCTGCCAGATGGAGGCCCTGGTAAGTACGCCTTTGCACCGGCCATTGAAAGCGACCTGCCCCCCTTACCGGACAACTTCAACGACGCCTATGCCGAAAACGGGCAACCTGCTATACGCGATTGGTCCCGACGGGATTGGCAGTATTATATCTATCAGTATCATCGCATGGTCGAAATGGTCGATGCGGAAATCGGCCGCGTCATGGACGCACTGCGTGCTTCTCCTTATGCAGAGAACACCCTCGTCATCTTTGCCTCGGACCATGGCGACGGTGCAGGGTTCCACGCCAACGTCAGCAAAGGCTTCCTCGAAGAAGAAGCCTTTCGCGTGCCTACCATAGCCTGGTGGCCCGGTCATATCCCCGCCCATGTCCAGGACAGTGACCACCTCATCTCAAGCGTGGATATTGCCGCCACCATCTGCGACTATGCAGGTGCCTCCCCTTTGCCCAAAACCACTATAGCTAAATCTATGCGGCCCCTCTTTGAACAAAGCAACGGCCCCTGGCGCGATTATATCGTCGGAGAAACATCCATCGGCCCGCTTTCAGCCGCCATCGTCGAAGAGCGCTACAAAAGCATTATATTCACCGACCACACCCGGCTCTATGACCTGCAAAATGACCCCCTTGAAATCCGCGATCTGGCCAATGATCCAGACCATGCGGAAACCCTTGCCCGTCATCGAGCGCACTTCCGCGCATACATCGCCCAAATTGAAATGTACCCCGAGCCCGACAATGTAGAAGAAATGGATTTGGCGCGCGGCAACCTGTACCGCGAATACACCGACTGGTACACCTCAGTCCTCAACGAGGCCTAACCCCATGCCTATCGACACTGCTACTGGCCCTCATGCCGTTAAGCCCATCCGTGAACTTCTCACGCGCTTCACGCCCGTGCAGAAAGCCGTCTCGGACCTCGACAATGCCACGCTCACCTATGACATTCTCAACTGGACCTTCGGCCCCCGCACACCGCCCCCTGCACCGAACACAGTTTACGGGTCA
>Ga0233439_10003818_pt1 | contig 15182 bp, 13 predicted proteins | sample SI_123_September_6_FD_182713 | JGI IMG/M metagenome (GOLD analysis project Ga0233439, IMG submission 182713) | Seawater microbial communities from Saanich Inlet, British Columbia, Canada - SI_123_September2016_100_MG | ecosystem: Environmental > Aquatic > Marine > Inlet | place: Canada: British... | reverse complement strand
TTATTCTTTGTATTTGATTTATTATTCTTGATATAATTTTGAATAGAATCTTTTATGTAAAGTTTCAATGTTTTTTGAGTGTCCTTTATGAGTATTTTTGTTTCCCACCACTCCTTTCTATCGATGTCGTGCCAATATACATTGGAAAAGTTCAATTGTTCAACTAATGAAGTTGCGTTTACAAGGAGATTCATACTTGATTTATCTTTTTCTTCTACGTGGGAAACTACGTAACTAATATTTTCTTTGAGAGTTGGTAATAGCTTCGTCTTTTTCCTTTTATTTTCGTTGTCTTTGTCATCTCCTTGTAATAATCTCTGTCTCACACCTGAGACTAAAGACCGATCACTAGTTTCATATACTTTATCGTATATACTGGTAGTTGGAACAAAGACTCTAGAATAACGGCGAAGATCCTCTATTAAACACATATTATTTTGATTTTTCTTAAGCAATATTTTATCTGTAGGTATGAACATTTGAATGATGTTTTTCTTTGTATCTTGTATGTTAAATGATAGTACGGGTCCCACTGAAATTATAGCTTCTGTTAATGTATATTTTGGAAACTTCTTTCTTTCAGCGTTACTGTTACTGGTTATCGCTTCCGTGAACGGTCTAGTGAATTCTTCTAGGTTAGATACGTAATCTCCTCCATATTTTACGTCTATAGCTCTCCTATTCGCATCCTCCTCTGATTGTAAAACGTTTTCGGCTCCTTTTATTAATACTGCAGTAGTCATTTTATCTGATACATCGTAAATTTTCTTTTTATTATGTGATATTGGCAGAATCCAACTAGGTACATTGGGAGAACCGTCTTGAAGAAACTGGTCTATTCTCCTTTTCTTATATTTCATCTGCCTCGGTGATAATGATAGATCATCCTCGATTACATCATACAATGCAAATAAAGAATCGCATTCGTTGTATATTCTTATACTATTTCTGGGATTTTCCCGGAGGTTAGAACTCAGCTTGTCCTCCATGCTTTTCACGAGTTGGTCTTTCGGTGAAGTAGTAAACACATCTGGGTTTAGCACCTCTACCTCTACTTCTATTTCTTCATCCTCATTGTCCTCCTCGTCATCTGCTTGATTAGGTGATTCGTTTACATTATCGTCATCCTCCGCATCGTAGTAAGCATCGTCATCATCGTCATTATCCGCTTCCTCAACGGACACATCCTCTTTTCTTCTTTGTTTCTCCGCTTTCTTTGTTGTTCCTTTTACCTTTTTCTTTTTAATACTTTCTTCGGGTACTGTTTCAGATTTAATACTTACCCTGTTCAACTCATTGAACCCAATATCAAAGGAGGTGGTTCCACCTTCATTTATAAGAAAACTAACAGTACGTTCTCCATAATTTATTCCTGTCACTTTCGCAACTACGGAAGAAGTGGGATCAATTCCTTCATTGTCACTATTTTTGTTTTCACTTATTTTCACGTATTTGTTTTTCGCTATTATATCTGAAGGAGTGAAAGTAGTGATCTTGTTTCTGTCAGCATCATCATCAGACTTGTTTTGAATTTCTCCATCCTCTATATTTATTTTTACGGTGTACTCATTTTCATTTTCACTTTCATTATCATATTCCTCTTCTAATTTCAAATCCAAGATTAAATAACCATTACTTTCAGTCATTTTTTCTATTGTTACTTTTATGTCATTCATTTCATTATTCTTTCTTATAGTAGCTGAAGCTCCGACATAGATAAACATAAACATTATGCGTTACTGTTTAAAAAGATTGAACGCGTGAGTATGATATGTTCCTAGAACCTTATATATATGTAAGAATAATATTTTATATTATATTACCCCGCAAGATATGGATTTAATGATATCTTCTTTGTTGTCAATATGAAAATGTAAATACAAAATTGATGTACTTTACTTGCTCATATAAGTAAGTGTGTCATTCAATACTTCCATCCTACTATATATCCCATCTAGAATATTCGAAAATAAAATGAATTCAGTATTCACGCTCGCAGTTGAAAATAAGTCAATAAATAAAATTCCTGGATTCACAGAGATAATTAAAGCTAATCCAAGTAACAGAAAACAGCTTGCTAGTACTCTAAATATAAAATGCTTTCAATGGAACTATAATGACAAGAAAATATATACAATTATGAAATATGATAAGAAATGGTTGCCAACATTAGGGTATTCCACCACGGGGATGCTTCGATCGGTTATAACAGATATAGACGGTAGAGTTTTATGCTATGCACCTCCAAAATCTATGAATGAGGATGTATTACTACAAAGCTTTCCAAACAACAGCTCCGCATCAACCATTACAGACTCAACTGATTCTCAACAAACCACAGAAAAAGGACCCAAAACTATGTACAATGTGGAAGAGTTTGTTGATGGCACTATGATTAATGCCTTTTACGATTCGGAGTTAGGCAAGTGGCAAATAGCGACAAGAAGTAGCGTAGGAGCAGAAATAAGCTTTTACATGGAAACTGGATTTAAACAGGAGGATACTTTCAGGTTCATGTTCGAAGATATCTGCAACCACATTCAATTCGACATAAATACTTTGAATAAGGAATATGTGTATAGTTTCGTCATGCAACATCCATCAAATAGAATAGTGAAACCCATACGCGATAAGGCGTTATATTTGGTGGAAGTATATAATATTAATAACGAGGATTTAATGAATCAATTTGTTACGAGCATGCCTCACGTTGTGCACGAGACTGTAAAGCAACACCCCCAAGTGAAGTGTCCTCAATTATATGCATTTCAATTGGATGAAGATAGTTATCATCAAAGCATTAAAGAATTAAAAAATATTTATGCTTCAAAAAATACGAGATACGACATAGTTGGATTATTCATAAAAGACAACCGCGGCAACAGGTATAAAATAAGAAATACAAACTACGACTACGTAAAGAAATTACGTGGCAACAATCCAAAACTACAATTTCAGTATCTACATTTACGAGGTGATCGCCTAGTTACACAGTATTTAATGTATTTTCCGGAGCACACTGAATTATTTGAAGGCTTCCAGAGAATATTGCATGATTACACAAAATGCTTATACGAGAACTACGTTTCCTGCTTTATATTAAAAGAAAAACCCATAACAGATTACCCTGAGAAGTACAGGACTATGATGAAATATGTCCACAAAGATATCTATCAGAATCAATTGAGAGATACAAGAGAACGAATGAATATGAACCATGTTATTGATTACATCAACACTATTCCCCCGGCAAAGCTCATGTTCTTATGTAATTATGATGTTCGACGCCATACTATACAAGATGATGTGTATGCTCACAAAACTATTGTGGACAATTCTGGTGTTATGCCTAATTCTGTTGATACTACTTTAATTGATGATCAATTAAAACCAATAAATAAGGAACATTAGTATAGATCCCGAAGGTCAGCGCAAAGAGTACGATAGCATCAAATAGTCATAGCCATAAATGATTTACTCTACATTATAATATAAAAAATAAACATAATAAAATTTACCTACACTACACTCTCTTCCCCTTTACCCATTCTACCCAATAAAAATAAAAAGATGTAATATTTTTATTGGTTTCATTTCATTCGAATTTTTATTCATATTTTATTTATTTATTTACTTTACACTCCAACAGGATTATTCTCATAGCTATTTCTCAACAGACAGAATTATTTCGAAAGCGCTTGTGAAGGTCATCGAAATCCTTATATATTTTTCTGGCTGCAGCTTTCATTATCATCGTAGTCGTATCTTTCAGTTTTCTGATAAGAATGTCTTTGTGACGATCACTTATCGGTTCTGCGTCTTCCTCTTCCTTCCTCTCATAAATGATGCGTATAATACCATCAGGTATATGAGGATGGGGAACCTTGAAACCTACGAATGTGAGTTCCATACCATAAGTATATTTCTTAAGTTGGGATTCGTTGATCCCTTCCTCTTCTTCATTTCCTTCGATATCAGTTGTATTTATTTCGCAGTTAAATGTTGTCCCATATAAACTCGTGTAAATGTAATTCACTATTGGATTACCTATTGTATAATCTTCATCGTGTAAAGTAGCACAATATTCATACGGCTGAGAGGTATTTTGTTTATGTGCTACTCTCACATGACTACTATTATTTTGACCGATGCTTTTAATTATTTCATCACATTTTATTTTCATTATTATGCAAGCTTTTTGTAGGATAACTATATTTGTGTACACGCCTACTGTTTCTATTTTAAAATTGAAAGCGTTTTCCACGCACAAATCATGAACTTCCCCATTATGATCTCGATACTGTTGTCTTCTTCCATCTAGTAATTTCCAATTTTCTTCCTCTAGTTTTAATTGGGCTTCATCAACGCCATTTGATGTAAGTTGTTCTCTTTTTTTGTTCCATTGCATATCGGACTTTTCTCCATTTACCTTATTCTCATAAGCACAAGTAGAGACAACGTTAAACCCACCATGCTCTTTGGCGGTACCAAGACTAAATTTTGCTGTAAGAGTCAATGATTCACCCGGGAGAGTAGTGTCGACCGGTGGTTTTAGTCGAGCAATAACAATATGATTTTTAGTAATAGGATCCGGTGGGAAAACGATTGACGATAGCGTTACCTTTTGGTCTTTGCCGCCGTTGCTATTATTATATTGAATTTCCGTTTCATCATCAATGCTTCTATATAATCCAATATCCTCTGTTGTTACGAGTGCTGTTGTTTGAGATTTATTCGTTTTATTTATTCTTAATACGATTTCGTTCACTCCAATATCCAATTTATCTGGATGTATAGCTTTATAGTCATCTTGCGAAATTTCAAGATATTCAGATCCGACCTCTTCGTCAGAATTATCGAGAATATGTACTGGGATGCATTGAATACGTTGCTTAATAATTTCATTATTAAATCTTGAAGTGTTTTTTGTTATATCAACGTCGTCCTCTTTGATGACATAATTAGGTATATTAGCCAAACATATTCTTCTAAGAGAATTGACCAAGCTCACGTCGGTTTCTGCTAAGGAGCACTCAAGAAAGTATTTGTTTTCATTCATTATGTTACGCCGATAGAAACGATATATAAAAGAGAATGTTTAAGGTGCAAGTATGTATATGTATTAGATTTACGGATAAGTCTTTATATATAATAGCGGTATATTATTGATCAATTTTACGATTTGACGCGTCTTCATTATTGGCTATATAATTGTTTGTTATACGTAGAATCAACAAATAAAATATACCATTAGAAATCATTATTAAACCCATAATTTATTATATAGTAACTTCGTTATTTATTTATTCAAAGTGAAAGTTGATAAAGATAAATGAGTTGCATATTGTATTATAGTAACTTTTGCGAGAAAAGTAAACATTTACTTAATCAGTTAGGGAAATCGAGCATTCGTAAGGAAATACATTTTGTTTGCATTGACAAAAGGTTTAGGAATGAACAAAACGGAAACATGTATGTTGTACTTGAAAATCAACAGAATCTAGTGCTCCCACCACAAGTGTCAAAAGTACCTGCTCTATTGCTCCTTAAAGAAGGCAATCGTGTCATATTCGGAAACGAGATTACACAGAAGTTAAATCCGGTAGATGAACGAATAAACCAACAAGCAGTAAAGCACAATGGAGAACCTAGTGCATTTTCTATAGATCACGATAACATAGGAGGATTTGGAGTAGCATCTGATAGTTTCAGTTTCTGGGACCAAGACAGCGATGAATTATTAGCTAAAGGAAATGGAGGGTTACGACAAATGTATAATTATGCATCAATCGATTACGAAAGTACTATAACTATTCCACCAGACGATTATACTCCGAACAAAATAGATGATGCCTCCATATCCAATATGGAGAGTCAGCGCACGCAAGACCTCAATATTGCGCCAAAAAGATAAATGACGGAATATATTTATAATTTATTTCATACATAACTTATACATAACAGTTGTTTTAGGAATAAATAATATAAAAATACTACGCATAGATATAGCATACACAGCAACATATAGTCATCGCTATCTATTTTATCGTTTCATTACCTAATAAACAATCGTAACCTATTTATATAAAATAACATAAGTGCAATGGCTTCTGTTGATAAGTCTACATTACTTAAGGCATTTAACGGGCAAATAGAGGAGTTTCTCGAGGATATCGTGATTCTCTTTCCTGAAAACAGAGAAATAAAGACGAGTAAGACTGCAATTGTTATGATGAAACAGGCAAATCCGAAAATGCTTCTTTCTGTTTGGTACAGATACATTTACATGAAATATGCAGAAAAGATAGAGGAAGAAAATATTGATTACTTTTTAAATAAAGATTATACGGATGATGTTGCTAAGTTGGAGAAAAATAATAGCGGTGGGTCTTCTGTGATTGAAAGCATCAATAAATTGAAAGGTCCTTTGAGAGAACTCGATGAAGAAAACACTTCAAAATGCTTACAGTACCTGAAAAACCTGAACAATCTTTCGAATATGTACATGAACTTATGAAATTAATTAATTAATGATACTCCGCATAAAATGAGTTAAAGCAATACAAACTTTATATAGTATTTATATACGTTAAACTTAATTATAAATACTATAAAATTCGTTCGTAATTTTGAAATGGAAGAAGCCACCGACAATTGGAAGGAAGGACCCAGCCATGGGACAGACGCAAGGAAGGTACCTCAAATACTAAAGGATTTCATTGCGGACTTACTAACATCATTCCCTGAGTATGCTGAGTGTATAGAATCATATGCGATTGATGCAATATCTATACAAGAAACTGATAATGAGCATATGGAAAGATTTGTTACCTACGTCCAGGAAGTATACCCTGCACGATTCTTCGACATTCTTTATAAGAACCACGAGATTTTCTCACCTGATTCCGAAGTAGACGTAAACTTTATTCCAGGATTAGATTTTAGAATTCTATGGAATACAGAAGGTATTACCGATACCATAAAAGATACGATATGGAAGTACCTGCAAGTCATCTTATTTAGTGTTATAAGTGGAGTTAACTCTCACGATTCATTTGGTGATACAGCCAAGTTATTTGAAGCGATAAATGAAGAGGAGTTCAAGTCTAAATTAGAAGAAACAATGAGTAATTTACAAGATGCTATGGGTAATATGGGAGATGGAGGAGGGGGGCTATTTGGCAATAGCGAGGACAACAGTAGTGAAAAGCAAGGAGATACCTACAGCAGATCTAATGAATCTTCATCTATGCCAGATTTGCCGTTACCCGAAGAAATACATGACCACATAAACGGATTGTTGCAAGGAAACCTTGGAAAGCTAGCAACGGAAATCGCAGAAGAGACAGCACAGGAATTTGACCTTGACATGGACGGTGTAAATTCAGTTAACGACGTATTCGAGAAAATGTTCCGTGATCCAGGAAAGATAATGGGATTAGTAAAAAATATAGGTAGCAAACTAGACACGAAACTAAAAGACAATGATATCAATCAGTCAGATTTGATGAAGGAGGCTACTGAAATGATGTCCAAAATGAAGGACATGCCAGGTATGGACAACATATCCTCTTTGTTTAAGAACATGGGAATGGATATGAACGATATGGCTAGTATAGCTAAGAATATTCCAGGATTAGGTGGAGCATTAGGGGGTGGAGCAAAACTTAATGTTGGAGCCATGCAGGCAGCTTTAGAGAGAAACCTTCAGTCTACCAAGAAGATAGAGCAGATGAAGAAGAGACACGAATATAGAAAGATAGATAATCAAAGAAAAGAAGAAGAAAAGAAAATAAAACAGCAAGAAAGAGAAGCAAATCATGTAGAGATGAACGAACAGGAATTGGAGGAATTAATCTTTTCCATTGAAGGAGGTGATCAAGCAACGAAAACATCGCGCTTTCCTAACCCATCAAAGTCAGGAAAGAAGAAGAACAAGAAGAAGGGGAACAAGTAAAACCCCATCATGAAGAAATAAAAAATTGTCAGATAACTAATGGAAGAGAGAAAAATGTTTTAGTATTAGTCTGCTTTAAATAATAATCAAGAATTATATATATACAGTCACTTTTGATTTTCCACATCCAAATAGACTATTTCTTCATACAATATACAACATGTCTAATAATGATAACAAAAAGTCATCTACGCCAGTGTGGTTTGAAAATCCACTAATATTAATGAAACACAGCGAAATGACTAGAATTTGGCCTCAAGATGATATGACGAGAAGCGAGAAAATAAATGCAATATCTCGATTGGTAATATTGATGACTATTTTAGGGTATATAATGACAAGATCTATAATGTATGTAATAACTGGTTTTGCTACCTTGTCCGTATTAGCCATTTTGTATTTTACATCAAAGAATGGTGAATCTAAGGAGGAATCGAACGAAAAGACCAAGGAAGGATACCAGAATGCGTCGTTAGGTGCATTCACACAGGAAAAGAGAACACGTGATTCTCAAGGTAGTGTCATTAAGGTCAATAACAAAGAAAGACACACCATGCCAACAGAAGAGAATCCTTTCATGAACGTAATGTTAACTGAAATATCATCTAATCCTACACGTCCTTCAGCTGCTCCTGCTTACGAACGACCGATAGAGAAACAAATTAATAGTAAAACAAAAGAGGCGGTAATGGAAAATTTCGACGACAACGAAAAGATAAGGAAGAAGTTATTTTCTACTTTAGGAGACAACCTAGAATTTGAGAACATGGCACAGCATAATTTTTATGCAACTGCTAATACTGAAGTTCCAAATAACCAAGAGAAATTCATGAAATTCTGTTATGGGTCGTTACCATCAGGAAAAGAACTACATAGCGACTACACAACTCATTAACCATGCAATAGATAAATAGATTACCCTACATTATTACCTACAGAAAAAGAATACTTTGTACGCAAGATTATTAAAAGTTTCCGCAAAGATAATATAATGTATTATATATACTTGAATTTGATTATATATAATTATTCGAATCATAATGTCAGTTATGGATTACACCTTTAATAATCTTACAAGATTAGGAGATGACAGTTGTGACAAAAGTCAACGATCTGTTCAAAACACTGAGCAAGCAAACTATACACTAACAAATTATCGATCTATGGATTGCAGCATGAGTGAGCCTATTAGTTTCGCTACGAGCCAACCCAGCGTGTTCTATAACGGGGGTATGCAATCAGGACCTGGAGGGTGCAATATCGATACCAGTTCTGACCTCTTGATTGGGACCATTAACACTCACCCTAAGTGCCGCGTGTCTCTTCTGGAGCGACCATTCAAGACTGTGCCATTCTTGGGCAGAGGATCATCCAACCCCGTATTGGAGTCTCATATTCAGCAGGGAGACACTATATCGAATAGAAAGAGTTTAAATGCTATGTCGGAACAATCATACATTCCCTACAAAAACTATCCTCTTTTGCCGTCTATCGAGCATGCCATGACTGATTCATCTCATATGGTAGAAGGAGATGCTTATGAAGGATGGGTTCGAGGCGGGATGTCTTCTCGTGAATACCAAAAAGATTTGGATAATTAAATACTCGAAAGTATTAAAATTGAAATACTATGTTGTGAATGAATCAATGTTGACATAGAAAGAAGATCGTTCATTATAAAAACATAGAGAAACAATAATATATTATGTATAATTCACAATATATTAATCAATATAGACATAGTCAGCATAACGTAGTAAGCATGTCAAAGAATATAAGTGATGAAAACAAATTCTTGGTAAATAAAGAAAATGTTTCAAAGATCTATGATACTAATATGCTATGCACATATCAAATAGATCTTTCAAAGTCCTTCTGTTCCGATGAAAATAATTCAGAAGAAGAGGAAGAAGATGATACGAAATGGAAGAACATGTTATACAACGTACAGTTATCTCAAGTCTTCCTCGTAGAAGACGGAGATTCCGTGTCATCTTCTTATATTTTATCAAGAATAGAAAAACTGTATGATCTTGTCAAAGACGTACAATTTATAGTGAATCTTATTTCTAAAAATAAGCACGGTATAGTATTTTCGGATAACACACAGGAAGAAAAAGACTTCTTACTATTTCAAACACTATTTTCATATGACTACTTTCATTTATTTCACAAATGCATGATATATTATTTTTCGTCTCTTTCCTCTGAAGTTCAATTGAAGAGCAGCATAATGGAATTGAATGAAGTGTTACAAGGTAATAATAAAACTAATGATAAATAATTAACTGTAATCTATTAAATAAAAGGATTTACTCCTATCATCTCTTACGTTTTTCTTATTTCATATTTCATATTTCCTCTATTGGATTTATTATCTCTGCGTGTATATCCTCTTCTTTTGCTGGACATGGTATATTATTACCCAAACAATTAACGCAAACAGCAAGTACACTAAAAATACTTACGACAATAAAACATGAAAGAATAGTAAGTAAGAAATTCTCCATTATTATGAAGCGTGCAGTTTTGATTTTTCTTTATTTTGCTTTCCTATGATTTAGTATATAGAAATAATTTATATTATCTCTATATACTAAATGTTATCATGAAAGTGTTAAGTATTGATGGATACAATTTAAAAATTGGTCAAAACAAAGAAGAAAACGAAATGTTATTAGACATAATGAACTCTGAAGACACATGGTTTCATATAAGGGATTATCCTAGCGCCCATTTATGGGTAGAAGAAAATTACAATAACTTAACTAAATCTCAAATTCATAAATTTGCTCTTGAACTCAAAAAAAGTGGAAAATATAGAAAGAGAAATCATATTGAGATTTCGTACACTCTCGGGAAATATATAGAATATGATAAAAGTACAGTTTATACAAATAAATCAAAAACGATTAAAGTATAAGATTGTTGCGTAAGTAACATTAGCATGTGGGAGGCTATTATTACACATGTTTCTCAACGTATAACATTCTATTCTTTCTCAACGTAAAACATACAATATATCATAAATCATCTAAAGGGACACACATAATATATAGCGTAACAGTGTGTTGTGTCTTGCTAAAGTTAATTAATTCATTAAAGATATCATAACAAAAATAACAAAAATGGGTTTTTCGAAGATTGATTATGATCACCACGTAGTGTATTCAATGGAAGATTTACATAAAATAACAATGGGATACTGCTTCTACATTATCTCAGAACCAGGCATGGAGTGGGGCATTTACGGCATAACAAAGATTATAAAAAATCGTTTCTGTCAATATCTTATGAAGGAACAAGAAGCAGTATTATGGAAAGAAGGGGTTCATATATATTTGTGGAAAGGCAACAAAAGAAATATTCGTAACCTAGAAACAAGAATTAAAAAAACGCTGAGAGAAAGAGATGCTTACGATGATATAAATACTGTAAATGAACGAGGTAATCAAGTGGAGTTCTTTCCCAATGAATATGTGAATTTTATGTGTTCATTAGTAAATCACACCTTTAAATCTATATCATCTTCACATAAATCATCTTCACATAAATCATCTTCTCATAAATAAAATATAACTTATTGTATATATACGTCAATCAATAAGATATAGTACATACTCCCATAAAAATATGGCTTCTACTAGAAATATCAATACTCCTGGAGACTATTGCATTCAGCAGAAAGAAATAGACAGATCTAGGGATTACACTATGTACGTAAATTCGCAAGTAGGACAAGCATATAAAACTGCTGTTCCATGTGTCGGAATTACACCTAGCCATATGCCCAGAGACGCTTTTTCATATAATCCTGTTGAAATTGAAACTTCGTTGTTTGGAATTAATTCTACAAATTTGGTGAATCCAAGTGTTCCAGCGACTCCGGAATTAAAGAAATTACAATTTGTTCCTTTCTTTGACCGTCAACAGGTTATTCTTCCTGAGCCTCTAGTGATTGAAGCAGATCAGCGACCCTTTGTGGTACCTGGGCAAAAATAAATAAAATACTTTTACTTCATTAATTACGATGAATTGATAGTATTATTTTCAGTACATAATATAATTAAGGTGTATTATATTATCTACTCTTCCTTTTTTTGAAATGTCAAAAAATAGTTATTCCTATTCCTCGTACTATACTACTAAAAACTCATGTAATAAATGTGCAGACATTAGCGTGAAAGAGTTACAAGGTGTACCTGGGGCTCCTGGACCAACAGGTGTACCAGGACCGAATGGTCCAATTGGACTTACAGGACCGAATGGTCCACACGGACCGGAAGGTCCTACAGGTGCCAAAGGAGACAGAGGTCCAGAAGGTCCGGAAGGTCCTACCGGACCCAAGGGTCCAGACGGTAATTTGGGGGGTACTACTGTAGAGTTGACTTTAGTAAATAACACGAATACCAATGTTAACCCAGATATAGGTAATTTCCGCTTGAATATTCTTGATCCTCTTTCCTCTTCTACACATATCGCTTTAAGTTCTGAGAATATCAGTGGCGATTCGGTGAATGGTAGCCTAATGGCAATTGTTGGTATACCTGGTCCAATAAAAGGAACTATTCGAATAACTAAGATAGACGACGAATCCTCCTTTATTATGTTTTTGATGACGTCATTAACTAAAAATGTTTCAACCAATAGCGATCCAGATTGGTGGAAAGCTGATATCTCCAATCATTCTTCTAGTAACGGATTTACCGTTAATTCTTCTAACCCTGAAGACTATTATGTAAGTTTTGTGAGATTTGGAGATAAAGGAGAGGTGGGTCCCCCAGGACCAGCAGGAACCGATGGAACTCCTGGCACTAATGGTGCAATTGGACCAAAGGGTGACGCTGGAACTCCTGGCACTGATGGAATACCTGGATCTAATGGAAATCCTGGAACAGATGGCACTCCTGGCACAGATGGTATTCCTGGATCAGACGGAGAAAAAGGAGAAACAGGAAATCCAGGAGAAAACGGGAGTAATGGAGATAAAGGTGACCCCGGAGAAAAAGGTAACCCAGGAACTCCTGGCACAGATGGTATTCCTGGATCTGATGGTTCTGCCGGATTAGAAGGACCAAGCGGACGTGATGGACAACATGGTGCCAAAGGAGATACAGGAAGCCCAGGAACTGATGGTACGAATGGTCCACCAGGACCTCCAGGACCAACTGGTCCAACTGGTCTAAAAGGAGATGCTGGGGATAAAGGAGAAACAGGAAGTAAAGGAGAAAGTGGGGAAAAAGGAAATCCCGGACCTTCGGGTGTGGACGGGTTAGATGGAACTAATGGTCCACCTGGAGAAGCGGGACCTCCCGGTCCAAAAGGAGATGTTGGAAACCCAGGAGTTAATGGTACAAATGGACAAACAGGAGAACCTGGACCACAAGGAGAAACTGGGGAAACGGGAGATCCAGGAGGACCACCAGGACCACCAGGTCCAACAGGACCAACTGGTCACAAAGGAGATGCAGGAACAGATGGAGCTGTAGGACCTACTGGTTCTAGAGGTGAAGTTGGACCACCTGGACAAAAAGGTGATATTGGTTCTGCAGGAACAGATGGGACCTTGGGACCTACAGGACCAAAAGGCGAGGTTGGACCTCCCGGTCAAAAAGGAGATACTGGTTCGGCAGGACCTCCTGGTCAAAAAGGTGACACTGGATCTGCAGGAACCGATGGGACTGACGGAAGAGACGGATTAACTGGTCCCGCTGGGGAGAAAGGAGATGATGGACCACCAGGACAACCAGGAACTAATGGCACCAACGGTACTCATGGGCAACATGGCGTAGCAGGTCCACCAGGAACTCCTGGTACAGATGGAACTGATGGAACAGTTGGTCCCACAGGACCAAAAGGAGATAAAGGAGATACTGGCTCTGCTGGTACAGATGGAACTGAAGGACCTACTGGACCAAAAGGTGACATCGGTACAACTGGACAACAAGGTCCAAAAGGAGATGCTGGAAATCCAGGAACTGAAGGACCAGCAGGACCAAAAGGTGACCAAGGCAATCCTGGAATTCCTGGTGCTCCTGGTCCTCCTGGATCTGGGGGATCTGGAACATCAACCGATTTACCTAATTGCACGAGTGCTTTTTACACAAATTTAGGAGATCCAACAAATAGCGGTATAACCCTAATAAGTGACTCTATTCAATTACAGGAGGGAGAATATGCTTGGGCAGTAACTCCGGTAGGAAGATCTAATCACATACAACTTTCTAGTCTACATGTTCCAGCCTCCTTTTATAGTTCTATGATTCCGGACCCTTCCTCAGGTGTAAATAGTGGAAGTATATATATGGTATCAATAAATTATATTATAGGAGGGATACTAGAAGATACTGATGTTTATGTTTCCAATTATAGTACAAAAATAAAACGTAAAGTGGGAAAAGTTAATAACCAAACGAATGAAACTAAACTCGGAAGCATAAGTATTGTACTTTCCAGAGAAGATACAGATGAGGCACCAATATTATTAGGTGGAGGGGATTACTTCGGAATATATGTTCTAGATAAATCACCTAACTCCTCTAAAGCCCCACCTATATCAATAGAAGGATGCGTATATTACTCTCTTTCTTATAACCCTAGTGTTAATTAGAAGCGTCCGCTATTTCGTCATAATTATTATACAATTAAAGTATATACTCAAATTATATAATATCAATCTCTTAAGTATGTATGAACTAGCAGTTGTTCTACATGATGAATCAGGTAATAATAAAGGATCAGGAATACAATTGATTAAAGAAGGTTCTCACGCAGAAAGAATACGCTACGATGCTTCCGTAACCCCTCATGTGCTACATGCTCCAGGTATTTCATGTCCTGAAATAACCTCCCTAAAAACAGCCTCTACTGGTCACGGTACTGACATCACCGCTTTGCAGACAGTGTCTTCCGGTCACAGTTCAGACATCACCGCTTTGCAAACAGCCTCTACTGGTCACAGTTCAGACATCACCGCTTTGCTGACAGTGTCTTCCGGTCACAGTTCAGACATCACCGCTTTGCAAACAGTGTCTTCCGGTCACAGTTCAGACATCACCTCTTTGCAAACAGCCTCTACTGGACACGGTACTGACATCACCGCTTTGCAGACAGTGTCTTCCGGTCACAGTTCAGACATCACCGCTTTGCAAACAGCCTCTACTGGACACGGTACTGACATCACCGCTTTGCAAACAGGCTCTACTGGACACGGTACTGACATCAC
>Ga0233439_10003817_pt1 | contig 15191 bp, 15 predicted proteins | sample SI_123_September_6_FD_182713 | JGI IMG/M metagenome (GOLD analysis project Ga0233439, IMG submission 182713) | Seawater microbial communities from Saanich Inlet, British Columbia, Canada - SI_123_September2016_100_MG | ecosystem: Environmental > Aquatic > Marine > Inlet | place: Canada: British... | reverse complement strand
ATGCTGGACCTGGAAATGATAAAAATGGGAATCCGTTTTATGGACCATATGATGCGCAAGATTTATTGATGAAACATCAAGATGAAATTGGAATTGAGATGGTTCCTTTCAAATTCATGGTTTATTTGCCCCATGAAGATCGATACGAAGCTATTGATGAAATTGAAAAAGGGACAGAGTTTAAAACTATCTCCGGAACAGAACTTCGACAACTCCTGGATGATGGGCAAGGAATCCCCGAATGGTTCTCCTACAAAGAAGTCGCTCAAGAATTGGAAAAATCCAGACCACCACTAACTGAGCGTGGATTAACGCTCTTTTTTACGGGACTTTCAGGATCTGGAAAATCTACTCTTGCCAATGGGCTTCTAGTAAAACTATTGGAAGATGGGAGTCGTCCAGTTACATTGTTAGATGGGGATATTGTTCGAACACATTTATCAAGTGAACTTGGTTTTTCAAAGGAACATCGTTCATTAAACGTTCAAAGAATTGGTTATGTGGCCAGTGAGATCACAAAAAATAGGGGAATTGCTATTTGTGCACCTATTGCACCTTATGAAGCAGATCGTCGTGTCAATCGTGATTTGATTTCTTCTTTAGGAGGATTTATCGAGATTCATGTGAACACATCACTTGAAAAATGTGAGGAGCGGGATGTAAAAGGTCTTTACGAATTAGCCCGGAAGGGTGTCATAAAAGAATTCACAGGTATTTCTGATCCTTATGAAGCACCAACTGATGCTGAAATTGTGGTTAATTCCAGTGGAACTCCACCGGAAGACCTTGTGGACCAAATTTATTTTCGAATCAAAGAAATGGGATATATTAAGTAGTGAGAAGAAACTGGTAAAAAGTAAAAAGGTAAATACACATCATGATCTGGAAGTTTGGAAACGGTCTATTAGATATGTTACTACTATTTACCAATTAACGGAATCATTCCCATCGGTAGAAAAATTTGGTTTGACAAGCCAAATACGAAGATCGGCAGTTTCAATACCATCCAATATTGCAGAAGGTGCAGCTCGACACTCTGATAAAGAATTCCTGCGTTTTCTTTATATCTCCCTTGGGTCTATAGCTGAATTGGAGACTCAAATCATCATATCAAATAACTTGAAATTAATAGCATCGTCTGGTACGATATTAATCGAATTAAACGAAATTAAAATGATGACACTTGGTTTAATAAAATATGTAAAATCTAAAATTGACTAATATATTATCTAAATTTTGTCACTATTTACTTACTACTAAATTCTCTACGCTTCTTACTAATCACTTTTCACTACTCACTTAATTAATTTGCCTAATAACCCTTCACGAATATTAGTTACCGGTTCTGCCGGTTTCATTGGTTATCATTTATGTAAATCTCTTCTGAACGATAGTGTTATTGTTCATGGGATAGATAATCTAAACTCGTATTATGATCCAGCCTTGAAGCAGGCAAGGTTGGATCAACTTCAATCACATACAAATTTTTCCTTTAATAAGCTTGATATTTCCATCAGCGCTGAACTAAACAAAGTATTTGAAGATTTCAAACCACAGAAAGTTGTAAATCTCGCAGCACAGGCTGGCGTTCGATATAGTTTAGAAAATCCGCAAGCATATATTGAATCGAACGTTGTTGGATTCATGAACATTCTTGAATGTTGTCGACATTATGATGTTGAAGGATTGATATATGCTTCCAGTTCATCTGTCTATGGTGGTAATGAGAAAATTCCATTTTCTGTTGATGATCGTGTTGATCGCCCCATATCAATTTATGCAGCCACTAAAATATCAAATGAATTGATGGCTCATACTTATAGTCATTTATTTGGTCTACATACAACCGGGCTACGATTTTTTACAGTTTATGGGCCCTGGGGCAGACCGGATATGGCCTACTACATTTTCGCTGATAAAATATCAAAAGGTGAACTTATCTCTGTCTTTAATCATGGGAAAATGGAAAGGGATTTTACCTACATTGATGATATTATTTCAGGAACTCGATCTGCAATCGATAAAAATTATCCATGCGAAGTTTTTAATCTGGGAAATAATAACTCCGAAGATTTGATGGAGATGGTTGGATTAATCGAGAGCGAGATTGGAAAGAAAGCAGAAATTCAATTTGAAGGAATGCAACCGGGCGATGTAAAGAGAACATTTGCTGATATTGAACATTCTAAACAAAAATTGAATTATATGCCAACAACAAAAATAGTTGAAGGAATTCCAAAATTTATTGAATGGTATTTAACCTATAACTGATTCTAACAATTTAACCATTATTAAACCAAGGTTGGGTTCGCAGCCTGTTAATTGGCAACTTAGAATGATTTATAATTATACTAAAAAACACGGCTCAATAAAAATAATTATAGCATAGAAGTGGAAAATGTTTAAAAAAATTGAAATCTGGGTACTTTATTTAGTTTTAGTGTTTGTTTTCATTTCTTACATCATTTTTGGTGCGATTCTCAGAAGAGAGTTAACAGGTGGTGGACCATATATACCTGTCATAACTCCTCTATCTAAGGTATTAGTATTCTTATCCGAAATACCCCATAACCTTAAGTATATGAAAAGTCACGATGTGAGAACTCCAAATCAAACAAGGGAAAATCGTTTTGGAAGTTTATCGGGTTTTATTGGTGATGCTAACGAAAAGGAAAAGTATTTACTTCTTTCGAGGTATGATGGTGACTTAAAAGAAGGTGTTGTTGAATTAGTCGATTTAAAAAGTTTTGATGTGTTACATACATGGAACCCAGATATTAATTCTTTCTTTGAAAAAGTTGATAAAGTTGAAGGTGGAGTGTGGGAACATTTAATGAGAGATAATAATAATGATAGGTTTCGAATCTTTCATCCTATTCTATTTGAAGACGGTTCCTTATTATTTCAGGGTAATAATACTCCACTTATAAAAATTGATAAAAACAGTGAGTTAGAATGGATGAAAGATGATGAATTTTATCATCATTCTAATGAGGAAGATATTGATGGAAATGTTTGGGTATGTGTACGTTATTATCCATATAAAATTGATGAAAAATATGTTGGTGATGAACTAAATACATATTCGGATGATGGCATAAGGAGAATATCATCTAATGGAGAAATACTTTTTGATAAATCAGTTTCAGAAATATTCATTGAGAATGATATGGAGTATTTATTGTTTTCTACAACGGGTTTTAAGAAAGACCCTATCCATTTAAATGATATTCAACCAGTTGAAAAAGATACTAAATATTGGAAAAAGGGAGATGTCTTTCTATCGTTCAGACACCAATCGATGGTAATGTTATATCGTCCAAAGACTAATGAAATAATATGGAAAGGTATCGGGAAATTTTATCATCAACATGATGTTGACATTTTGGATGATAGTAGAATCTCTATATTTAATAACAATTCCAAAAACACTTTTAGTGGGGACATTGTTGATGGAAATAACCGAGTTGTCATTTATGATTTTGAGACAGAGAAATACTCATACCATTTAGAAAAATCACTAAAAAAAGAAGATGTTAGAACAATTACTGAAGGTAGAAGTCAAATATTACCAAATGGTGATTTATTTATTGAAGAAACAAATTATGGACGTCTATTATATTTCAATTCAGATGGGTCTTTAAGATGGACCCATGTTAATAGGTCAAAAAAAGGTAATGTTTACCTTGTTCAATGGTCTAGAATTCTATATGAGAACGAAGACATTGAAAAAGTAAATAGGTTCCTAAAAATAAAAAACGAGATTACATATAATGAATAAAATTCATATCATAATTATAGTATTCATACTTATTTCTCCAATATATGCTTATGTTGGTCCTGGAATGGGTGGAGGGTTAATAGCTACCATTCTTGGAATCATCGGTTCTATTTTTCTTGCCGTATTTGGAATACTCTATTATCCTATAAAAAGATTCCTGAAAAACCGCAAAAAGAAATAAATCTAATTGTACTTTGGTATATTTTTTCATCTAGCACTAATAATTTGTTGTGTACTTTCTGTTGAAATTTTCATTCAATCAAATTTTCAATCGATTCTTTCTTCTTTAAATAATATATCAAATAAAGTATATAGGGCTTTAAATACAGACAACATCAGTGACCATTGGAAAGAGAAAGTTATACCTCACTATGCTTTTATTATATTTAAGAGTTCACTCAAAGCACTTTTTGTTTTATTAATAATTATTTTCATCTTTCTCATACCAACTTATTTCAATAATGATTTCATTTATTATTCCATCTCACTAATGGGTATAACTGAGTCTGTTTTGATTTGTTTTATTTATGTAAAAATAAGGAATATGGTATTTGAATAATTATACAACCACTCAAAAACTATTACATAGAATAGCATTATCATCAAATTTCTTTAAAGAAATTTATTTTGACTTCGAAAAGATGTTTTTCTTAAACGAACATACTAAATTAGATGGTAACCATGTATTTATCTCAGGTATGGCAAGGTCAGGGACAACGATCCTCCTTAATGCCATTTATAATACAAAGGAATTTGCTTCTTTGACTTATCAAGATATGCCTTTCGTTTTATCTCCAAACCTTTGGTCCAAGTTAAATAAGGGTGGCAATGCTTTGAATAAACAAGAAAGAGCCCATGAAGATGGAATAAAAATTAATACTAATTCACCTGAAGCTTTCGAAGAGGTATTTTGGAAAAACTTTCATTATGATGAGTCTGACACATTTATTGAGTTCACCAACTTTGTTCAACTATTATGCATGAAATACAACAAACATCGGTATTTAAGTAAAAATAATCAAAATATTAAGAGGATTGATTATCTAATTAAAAACTTTCCAAATTCAAAAATAATTATTCCATTTCGTGAACCATTACAACATGCAAATAGTTTGTATAACCAACACAAAAAATTCATTTCTTTACAAAAAAAGGATGATTTTATCAGAAAATATATGTTTTGGATTGGTCATAGTGAATTTGGGATGGATTATGAATTAATTTTTAAAGACAACATAATCCATGAAGATAGTAATGAATTAAATCATTGGTTAGAGCAATGGATGTTGTTTTATGACAAGTTGTACTATCTTCATAGCAATAAACAAATCTTATTTATATGTTATGAAAATTTATGTAACGAGAATCTTGCCTGGGACTCTATTCAATCTTTTATCGAAATCAAAAATGAAATAGATTTTGAATTTATTGAGTCGAAAAAAGAAATTACATTGCCGTATGAAGAAAATTTATATAGACAATGCATATCATTATATCAAAAATTGAAATATTTGAATTAATTATCGATATAGATAATATTTTTTTTTAAAATCAATGAACCCAGTTAATAAAAATATTATTATTGAAAAAAATTAATCAAATTACGAAAATATTTAATTCTCACATTTAACGATTATCAACGATAATCCTAATTCAATAAGAATAATTAAACCTCGTTCTGGATGGCAACCCATTGATTGGAAGGAGCTTTGGCGTTATAAAGATTTATTTTATTTTTTGGTTTGGCGAGATATTAAAACTAGGTACGCCCAATCTGTATTGGGTATTGGTTGGGCAGTAATTCAGCCAATATTTAGTATGATTGTTTTTACAATTGTTTTCGGAAAACTTGCAAAGATTAATTCCGACGGCGTTCCATATGCCATTTTTAGTTATACTGCTCTGGTTCCATGGACTTATTTTTCCGGAGCAATGGCAGGAGCTAGTGGAAGTTTATTAGGTGCAGCTGGTATGATGACTAAAGTGTATTTCCCCAGATTAGTCATACCCATTGCCCCCGTCATATCAAAACTGATCGATTTTGGAATTGCCTTTGTCATTCTACTATTGATGATGGCATACTTTGGTTTCATACCATCAATTCAAATTATCTTCCTGCCTTTATTGATTTTAATCATGATGATCACCGCCTCAGGGATGGGCATGTGGCTGACGGCCATGGCAATCCAGTATCGAGATATTAAGTATGCCATGAACTTTTTCGTACAATTGCTAATGTATGCTGCCCCGGTGGTTTATCCCGCGAGCAATGTCCCTGAACAATTTCGACTAATTTATGGATGTTTTCCTATGGCGGGAGTGATTGAAGGGTTTCGTTCTATTTTATTACAGACAAATCCTATGCCATGGGACTTAATTAGGATAGGTACACTTGTTTCAGTAGTGCTATTTATTTCCGGTGCATTGTATTTTAGGCGCATGGAAAAATATTTTGCTGATGTGGCTTAAATGACTGATGTTGCAATTAAAGTAGAAAATATTTCCAAACAATACCGTATCGGGCTCGAAGAAGAAACTAAAGATACCTTTGTGGGCGCTATGGGTTCTATATTGAAAAGCCCTTTCCAAAATTTAAAACGAATAAATAAGCTAACATCATTTAATGAAAATAAAAATGAAAGCAATGATATTATTTGGGCATTGAAGGGTATTTCTTTTGAAGTAAAGCGTGGAGAAGTGTTAGGAATCATTGGTGCAAATGGTGCTGGTAAAAGTACATTATTAAAAATATTAGCCCAGATTACACATCCTACCACTGGAAGTGTTGAACTTAATGGTAAAGTTGCTAGTTTATTAGAAGTTGGGACAGGTTTTCATCCTGAACTGACGGGGCGGGAAAATATTTATTTAAACGGTACTATTTTGGGCATGACCAAAAAAGAAATAGATTCAAAATTAGTTGAAATAATAGATTTTTCTGGAGTGCAAAAATTTATTGATACACCAGTTAAACGATATTCCAGTGGAATGAGAGTGAGACTGGCTTTTTCAGTAGCAGCACACCTTGAACCTGAAATATTACTTATTGATGAAGTACTCGCTGTGGGGGATGCGGAATTTCAAAAAAAATGCCTCGGAAAAATGGAAGAAATCGCAACTCAAGGGCGAACTATTATTTATGTAAGCCATAACATGGCGTCTATTTTATCATTATGCACAAAATGTATATTTATTAATGATGGAAAAATCAGATATAGTGGGGAACCTGAGTTTGCAATTTCAAATTATCTACAAAATAATGTTGCACAACAAAGCGTTAGTTTTTATAATAATTATAAATTAAGTGACACTTCTCAAGAAGTAGAGCTAGTAGAGGCTGAGTTATTATTGAAAGATGGGAGTAGGGTCAAAAATAACATAGTAAATCAGCAAATTGGAGTTAGAATAAAATATAATTTAAGAAATAAAAAGAATGACATTATTCCATCAATTAATATATCCGGAAATTCTGGTAATAAATTATTCACATCCTTTGAAAGAGATATAAACCAATCTATGATTAAAGTGGGTGTAATCGAATCAATTGTTTGGATACCTGACAACTTATTTTCAAATGGACAATATTCAATATCAATTACTTTCTTTTATCCTACTATTGGTGGTATAGAAAGAATCATAATTACAGATAAGATATTATCATTTATAGTGTTAGATAAAGCTTTTACAAAATTTAACCGAGTTGGTAATCAATTATATCCAAATTTTACTTGGGAGTTTCATTCCATTTAATAGTTTAGCATCATTAATTAGTCATTACAATCGGCTCAATCCATTGATTGAAGTTGTAGGAGCACTTAAAAAAACATTAGGGCAAGATTTCGAAATAAATATTGCTGATGATAAGTCTGATCCTAAGGTTTTATCAAAATTTATTATACCGTGAAGAGATTTGTGATAAGGCTAACAAATTTGTGAAGGGTTACCATACATGGGAAATAAGAATTAAACAGCTATTTAGTGAAATGTCTCAGGCATAAATATTTTAAGTTATTTTTCAAAATATAGAACATTTAATATGATTCGTCGATTATTATTATCATATTTTGAATATCATCCACCGAACAAAAAGTGGAAATATGAAAAGCAACCGAGCCCGCCAAATTTTGGGGCCAACACACTAATTCCTAATTGGCATTTAAACTTGTCGGTGTGGTTACGCCGTAGCCGGTGCGAACGCATAATTCGTGAAATTCAAAACACCAATGAATTGATTCCAGGAAAAATTACCATGGTCGTTTTGTCTTGCAAACGATTTACTGAGTTGCAGCGTTTAATTACTTCAATGAATTCTTTTTTTTCCGGAGTCGAAAATTACTCTCTTTTTGAAAAAATTTTGGTAGATAATGGTTCTGAACCTGAATTGGTAAAATACGCAAAGGAATCGAAGTTTTTTGATCAAATTATTGCGCATCCAAAAAACCTTGGCATGGCAAGAGCATTAAATGACATTTACTCCAAGGTCGATAGCGAATTTATAATGCTAGTGGAAGACGATTTCATTCTAGACTATGCTAAACCTTTTTTACAAAATTGCGTCAGCATAATGAACGAATTTCCAGAAATAGGTATCATCCGTTTAAAAAATTCAAACAATTGGTGGAAACCTGTCCGACGGATATCCAACCTTAGAAACAGTCATAACGGAACCAATTTTTGGACATGGCTCCCAAGCCGCGACAAGACTACCAATGTGTGGTGTTGCGGAAGTACCCTATTTCGAAAAGTCTCTTTTCTCCATACTGGATTGTTACCAGTTGGTGAAGGGCGTAATCAGGCGGTATTGGTTGAAGACGTCTATGGCAAACACTATAATCGAACCTGGCTGGCGGCAAAGATTGAAAATTGCTACCCATTTTTACAACCAAATGACAACGCCGAATCTCCGGGTTTTAAGGACAAAGTACTTGCGTAGGCAATTGATAACAATTTCTGGCCATATGGTATTGCTTATTTTTTTTAAAAAATAAATATCGTAGCGATATTCAGGCACTAGACAAAATCTGTAAAAATTATAATAATATACATTTAAGCAAAATTCCAATTCAAGGGTGGTATCAATGGGAATAAATAGATTAAATAAAATCTATAATATCTTCAATTTTTTTTTTAAAAAGAGTATTAAAACTAATCTGAATAAGTATAATACCTATGACGAATATTTAAAACATCAAAAAATAAAAACAACAGATCCAGAAAGAATACAAAAATGGTTGAATGAAGAATGGCAAATAAAGTACGAAGGTTTTAAGGACATATTTGAAAGAAATATACTCTATATAAAAGATAAGAAAAATGCATTATGTTTGGGATCCAGAACTGGGCAGGAAGTCAAAGCTCTGCAAGATTTAGGATTAAATGCATTGGGAATGTATTTTTAAGAGGACTTCTTAAATTAATTTAGTACTTTTTTTTACAAAAGAAATGTCATTAGCTGGATGGGATAATATTGGTATTTTGAAAAGAGAAATTTTGTTATATACCCAATTAATTGGGAAAGGTTTTCAGGTTAGTTTTATTACCTATGGTAATAGTGATGATCTAAAATATTCTAATAGACTATCTGGTATAAAAGTACTTTGCAATAAATGGGGCTTGCCAAAATATATATATAATAAGTATCTACATATCATACACCGAAAGCATCTCAAATCATGCAATATAATAAAAACAAATCAAATGTTTGGTGCTGATATTGCACTAAAATCTGCGAAATATTATAAGAAACCACTTATTAATAGAATGGGGTATATGTGGTCAGATTTTACTAAACGAGAAAATGGAGATTTTCAAGAAATAATAAGTTATGAAGAAAATATTTTTCAAAATTCTGATAAAATAGTTGTTACTACACAGGAAATGTATCAAAACGTAGTTCGTAGGGCTAAACAGTTAAAAAATAAGATTTCTATTATCCCCAATTATGTTAATACTGAATTATTCAAACCATCTGACAATTTTACAAAAGAGTTTGATATTTTATATATTGGGCGAATTACTCATCAAAAAAATATTCAGGGATTATTAGAAGCTTTAAAAAATATAAATCTTAAAGTGTTAATTATTGGTAATGGTGATATGAAAAATGGTCTTATTGAGCAATATGGTGATCTTGATGGTAAAATTGTTTGGCAAAACAATATACCACATAACCGTTTACCTGGCATTATGAACAAATGTTTGTTATACATTATTCCATCATTTTACGAAGGCCACCCAAAAACTTTAATTGAAGCAATGGCAGCAGGGATGCCCGTAATTGGTACAGATGTTCCAGGAATCCGAGAAATTATTGAAAATAGAAAAAATGGAATGTTATGTGGTACAGAAGCAAAAAATATTAAATCTACCATTGAAAAATTATTAACAAATCAAATATTATGTAAAAAACTGGGCCAAAATGCTAACAAATATGCTATTCAGCATTTTTCTCTTGAAAAAATTTTAGATATGGAACTAAATCTTTACAATAGTCTCTTAGAAAATTCCCAAATGGTGCGTCTATAATAGGAGTTGCAAAAAACCATTAGCATTAGTCTATGGCGGAACCAAAAATATCAGTCGTTATGCCAGTATATAACAGTTCTCATTTCTTAAAAGATTCAATTAATAGTATTCTGACCCAATCATTTTCGAATTTTGAGTTTATCATTATCAATGATGGTTCAACTGACAATTCCCTTGAATTAATCAATTCATTTCAGCATAAAGATGAAAGAATTATTGTTATCAATCAAAAACATCAAGGCATAACTAAATCATTAAATACTGGAATACAAATATGTCAGGGAGAATTCATTGTAAGGATGGATGCGGATGATATTGCTTTTGATACTAGACTAAAACAGCAACTAGATTTTATTAAAAAACATCCTGATATTGATATAGTTGGAAGTCAGATAGTAGTTATAAATGAAAAGAATAAAATTATAAAGGAAATTAAAAATCTACCTTTAGATGATACATTAATAAAGTGGGATTTAATCTTTGGCACGCCCCTACTTCATCCTACATTATTAATAAGAAAAACTGTTTTTAATAAATTTGGCATTTTTAATGATCAATTTGCATATGGACAAGATTTATTAATGTGGAGAAGAATAGCAAAAAACATCAAATTTGCAAACCTACCTGATAAACTGATGAAAATAAGGCATTCTGAAACTTCCTACGAAGTTGATAAAGTGAAATGCCAAAAATCTATAAGAATTTCAACATTAAATCAGTATTTAAAAAATGTATGTGGAATTAATTTTCGACAAATAAAAGAAAAACAATTAAATGATTTTTTTATATCAGGTAAGCCGGTATTTACGCATTATAATAATTTTATGCGACTCATAATGGGTATAAGAAAAGGATTTATTAGTCTCAATTGTAATAATTCTAAAATCACTAAAAAAATTAATCAAAGAATAAGTTTACTTTTTTTGAGAGCTTTTTTACTTAATTCACACTCAGCATTATCACAATTAATGTATTTGACTATTTCTGTTGCTATTTATCCAAGCATTCTTTTTAAAAAAAAATATTGGTGGCATATTAAACAAGGTGGACTACTTCATTTGAGGTGAATTGAGTAAAAATATTTTAGATCTAGGATGTGGTGAGAATATCCTTAAAGGCGCAATTGGTCTTGATGATGTACTGTACTTAATGAAATTAAAAATACATTTTCTTTTCGAATATTACCCAAAAAACAAGAATTGGGTTGGATGGGTGAACGAGAGGAAGTGTTAGTGAAGTTTTCCGGATTAAGCAGAACACAAAATTATAAATGGAATAAAATAATTAAGTATGAATAATTTTAGAAATGCTTTAGACATTAAACTTTTGCAATCCAAAAACAATAGTTATGGAATTGATAACTTTGATGTGGCCCGCCATGGAGTATATCCTCATGTAAATGAGCTATCAACACGACAAAGTACATTTGTTAAAATAAAAGGAGTAGTAAAAATAATTATTGGGTATGAGAAAAAACAATTTTTAAAAACTAAAAATAAATTTCTAGAAAAATACGAAGATGGGTTACAAAAATTATATGAAGTTGTAAATGCGAATGAACAACAATTAGTTGTTGAATTGATCGCATATCGGTTATTGGGATATAAAAAAGTTAAATTGTCCAGAAATAATAAGGAATATTGGGATAAAATAGAAATTAAGAAATAAAAAGAATGACATTATTCCATCAATTAATTTATACGGAAATTCTGGTAATAAATTATTTACATCCTTTGAAAGAAATATAAACCAATCTATGATTAAAGTGGGTGTAGTCGAATCAATTGTTTGGATACCTGACAACTTATTTTCAAATGGACAATATTCAATATCGTTTACTTTCTTTTATCCTACTATTGGTGGTATAGAAAGAATCATAACTACAGATAAGATATTGTCATTTATATTGCTAGATGAAGCTTTTACAAAATTTAACCGAGTTGGCAATCAAATAAATCCAAATTTCACTTGGGAGTTTTATTCCATTTAATAGTTTAGCTTTATTAATTAGTCATTACAATCGGCTCAATCCATTGATTGAAGTTGTAAGTGAATTAAGAAATAATTTAGGGCAAGATTTCGAAATAAATATTGCGGATGACAAGTCTGATCCTAGCGTTTTATCAAAATTATATGAATTAAAATGTAACGTAATAGAAAATAATGGAGGAAAAGGCCTGGGTGGTAACATGAATAATGGCCTTAAAGCTATTAATAGTCAATATTTGTTATCATTACAAGACGATCATGTAATTCAAGAAAATATTAATAAAGCATTTTTACATGATATGGTAAAAATAATGGATGAGAACAAAGATATAGATATTATTCGATTCCTTATACCAAAACCTAAATCATTTAATGCTAAAGAGATTAGAAAATACAATGGTTACTCAATTGCGATAATAGATAACTCAATTATGAAAAATTTCCCAGAGTCTTTTAACCTTTTTTCTTTTTGGCCACATTTAATACGAATGAATCTTTTTGATAAAATCGGGCAATATCAAACAAAAGGTATTGCCACCGAATTAGAATTTGGAATGAGATGTCTTCTCAATAATTGTAAGGTTGCCTACGTTATCGGTTATGAGAATATATTCAATCATTTGAATCATGGTATTTCGAATAGAAAATCATCAAGTTTCAATCCTGATTTAAGAAAATATTTTAGATTTATTAAAACTACTTGTGTTTATTATTTATATAAGGTTTTTAATAACTTTCCATTCTTTCTTTATCGTCAAGGTGATTCTCTGTAGAGATGATTTAATATTAATAAAAAAGAAAATTTATTATAAATAAAATTGATTAAAGTGTTAGACCGAGCATTCTATAGAATAAATATGATTAAGAGATCTGTTGAGCAGTTCATTAAAAAAAATATAGTAAAAATAAAACAAAATAATCATAAATATAAGAACTATAAAGAATATGTTTCTCATCAAGAAGAAAAAACAAAAAATCCAAATAAAATAAAACTGTGGTTAAATGATGAATGGGAAATTAAATATGATGGGTTTTTACATATTTTTAAAAGAAATAAGATATATTTAAAAGGATGTACTAATGCAATTTGTCTTGGCGCACGAACTGGACAAGAAGTAAAAGCATTGTTAGATTTAGGAATCAATGCAATAGGTATTGATCTCGTGCCATTTCCGCCTTACACCCTAGAAGGTGATGTTCATGGATTAAATTACGATAATAATAGTTTTAATTTTGTTTTTACAAATATCATTGACCATTCACTCTACCCACGTAAAATGTGTAAAGAAATTGAAAGAGTGCTTTCTGAAAACGGGATAGGGATTATCCATATTCAGTTAGGAGATGATCTTGATGATTACACGGAAACGAAAATATATAATGAATTAGAGCTTATTAATTATTTTTCTAAATCAAAAGTGTTAAAAAGTAACCCTATTGCCAATTTACATGATTCTATGAATTGGGAAATAATAATAAAAAAAAACAGTTTGTATTAGCTGTTCAAATGGTAAACCAATTTTTTTTAAACTCGAATTATTGTTATAGATGGTCCTAAATCAATTGAAAATATAGTAGTTGAAACACATGAAGAAAAAATTCCTGAGTTAAAGAAAGAGACAGATGCTCTCAAAGAAAAAATAAATAGATTACAAATAAATAATATTCATTTTAATTGGATATAATCAAATAGATTTAAAATTAAAATTATATACGTAGTATGAAAATTATTGGGATCATGTTACTAAAAAATGAAGAAATATGGCTACAAAATGTTATAGAGAATGTAATTGAATTTTGTGATAAGTTAATTATTCTTGATAATAATTCAGATGATATGACATGGGAAATAATAAGGAAAATGCAAAGACTATCAAGTAAAATATATTCAAAAAAAATTGAAAGTGTAGCTGAATCTCATTCTTACATAAGTGGTTATGCTGGTACAAATACCTGGATTTTTGCTGTTGATGGAGATGAACTCTATGATCCAATAGGGTTAAAACAGCTAAAAAAAGAATTAAATTGTGGAAAATATAATCACGTATGGAATTTAAAAGGTAATGTACTACATTGTATTTCAATTGACAAAACTAAAAAGATTGCAAATGGCTATCTAACTCCACCATCACGTAGTATAACTAAACTTTATAATTTTAGAATTATCAAAAAATGGGACCAATGTTCGCAGAGATTACATTCCGGCGAATTGATATTTTTGGATGATTACACAAATAAAATACTGAATATTTATAATGAGTTAGATTGGGATGAATCACACTTTAGGTGTTTACATTTATGTTTTATAAAGAGATCTAATATTATTGAGAATAAATCTAGACTCAATCCATCAGAAATCATGGTTTCAAAAAAATATTTACTTTTTAAAATCTTAAAATATTTTCAGTTGGATTTTTTAAATAAAACAATATTTAGGACAATGGAAAGCACCTACAAAAAGAATAATTATTGTAGTGGAAAATTACAAAATAAGGTGATTAGTCAGTTCATTTTATAATTTGATTTTTTGACACAAAAAATGAATTCATAATAAATTGAGAAAATAACAATTTTTCCATCTTACTTTATCTTAATACATCAGTGGGGATTATAGAATATGCAATTAGCAACTATGACATCATCAGAACTCTATTTAATAAAGAAATATATTCTAGGAGCAAAGAATTATCTTGAATTTGGTTCTGGGAATAGCACAATAATAGCTTCTAAAACTAAATCTATAAAAAAAATTCATTCAGTTGAAACTTCATCAGATTTTATTCATGAAAACCTATTGGAAATTAATGAAATAAAAAATCGAGTTAAGTTAGGTTCATTAGTTTTTCAAATAACAAATATTGGACAGGTTAGGAGATGGGGATATCCAAAAAATGAT
>Ga0233439_10003816_pt1 | contig 15193 bp, 16 predicted proteins | sample SI_123_September_6_FD_182713 | JGI IMG/M metagenome (GOLD analysis project Ga0233439, IMG submission 182713) | Seawater microbial communities from Saanich Inlet, British Columbia, Canada - SI_123_September2016_100_MG | ecosystem: Environmental > Aquatic > Marine > Inlet | place: Canada: British... | reverse complement strand
GCCAAGGACAAGGCAGCAGAAGACGCGAAGCAAGCCAAGGTCAAGGCAGCAGAAGACGCGAAGCAAGCCAAGGTCAAGGCAGCAGAAGACGCGAAGCAAGCCAAGATCAAGGCAGCAGAAGACGCGAAGCAAGCCAAGATCAAGGCAGCAGAAGACGCGAAGCAAGCCAAGATCCAGGAGAAAGAAAATAAACGAGTACTAGCGGAAGAAGAAAAACAATATCAAGCTACCCTTAAAGATCAGGCTAAAAAAGAGAAAAAACGTAGCGCTGATCCTCTTTACATTGCCAAAAAAAACGCTGCTGACCGGGTTCGTAATGCGACCGAAGAGTACTTATTGAAACATGGTCCTCCTCCTTCAAGAAAAAATTCAGACGCTTCAGTTTCCTCTGAAGAAAATGAAGAAGTACAAACTCAGCCTCAAATATTATCTACTTCTATAATGGAAGAACTCAACTTTGATATGGAAATCGATGAGGAGCAAGGAGAAGAGAAAGATTGTTAACATCAAAATTAATCATCCGAAAGATTTACATATTTATTTAAGAAAGAACGATATAGATGTGCCAAGCCAACAAATATATACATACGAATTCAGCGCACCTTACAAGTAACGTAATAACAAAGTAATTTAATACAAAATGACATTCCACTAATTATAACTTAAAAACAATCACCTTATATTAAGTAGGTCACGGTGACCTACTTTTTTATGCACGGATGTCCGAGTGGTCTAAGGAGCCAGACTTAAGACCTGGTAGCGTTAGCTGCGTGGGTTCGAACCCCACTTCGTGCAAAATTATTTACCCGGTTAGCTCAGTAGGTAGAGCGCACGCCTTTTAAGCGTGTGGTCCAGGGTTCGAGCCCCTGATCGGGTGGAGGGCATGGAGGAGACGCCCTGCTTATTTCATATTAGCGAAGTCCCCCAAGGGAAATGGAGAAATATAGTAACAAAATGAACCTCTGAGCGATTGACATGTTTTGAGTTGAAGAGGTATTTCACAGTCTTAAGCGAGGTACGGGGGCTTAAGATAAACCTAAGCATGTTTTAAAACTGCTTCTGTTCTTGTAGCTCAGTTGGTTAGAGCATCGGTCTTATGAGCCGAAGGTCCACGGTTCGAGCCCGTGTTGGAACAATATTTTAATATATTATATAATAATATAGATTTCAATATATTATTATTATTTACTTTTCATTCATTCACAGCAATCATGCATAAAATAATAACTACTCTACTCCTTTTTCTAATATTAGACACCTTTTATCTTCAAGCTGTAAAATCACGTTTCAGTTCACTAATAAGAAAAATTCAAAAGAGTGACATGACCGTAGACATGTATTCCGCAGCCGCATGCTACTTGGTAATGACATTTGGATTTTACTATTTTATTGTGAAAGAAGATAAAAGCGTACTTGACGCTGCTCTATTAGGATTCGTCATATACGCTGTATTTGATTTTACAAATATGGCTATCTTTAAACACTGGGATTTTACCACGTCAATGATAGACGCCATATGGGGAGCATGTCTATTTGCGATGACGCGATATTTTCTCGTTATATTAGAGCCATACACGAAGCATATTGATTCATTATATAAATATTAAAAATATATGTTATAATTTTATATTTTATATTAACAAGTTACCGCCTCAGCTATATTTCTATTTATTCGTAACAACCATTCCGCCGTTTCTGTATTTTGATGATTTATTGCATTTCTGTATGCTACAGTAAGGATAAGTATCCTTACACTTATATAGTCTTCTAATTTCTCGAATATAATTTTGGTAATACCCAAGTCACTGTAACAACAACTCACTTGAAATATGTCGCATATATAGCATCTATTTTTGAAAGAAGCCAAATACGGCTCTATGATAAATAGCCATTTTATAACTTCAGTATGTCCCTTTTCGCAGGACAATTGTAATGCATCGTTGGGTATATGCTCATCGCACGTGTAATCATTTTCTATTCTACCTACGTTTATATCTGGGTCTATGTTAAGTAACCATGTCAGTAAGGGTTCACAATCCGTTGGCTGCTGCACGTGATTCTTACGAGTATATACCAGAAAATATGCGTAGTCCATTGCCACACTACTACTATCAAATACATCCCCAAACGTATTCAGAAGTGCATCCAAATCATAGGACCAGCATAGCCTGTAAAAGGTAAGTGTCGTAAGGTCGTCCATTACAGCGTTTTATATTATGATGTTGTAAGGCAAATTTGTGGCATCAATTTTTACTACAGGGAGTATGTGCAAGTGAGAGATAACAGCAGTTATTTACATAATATCAAGTGCGTCGCAAACCTTCTTGAAATCAATTTTTTCAGTAGATTTCAGAAAAACTTCGTTCAACAAAAGTTCCGATAATTCTGAATACCTTTCTAATGTCACTGCGTCACTATCTTGCTCAAATCTTTTCGATGCAGCTAGTAATATGCAATTGCTCATGGCATATAAGTCCGCGTTAAAACGATAAATTTCTGTGAAATATTTACGGAAATTAAAAAAGATACCTGAATCTTTTATTTCGATATACTTGTGCATCATGTCAGTCAAGTAAATGGTATTGATATAAGTGGTAAACGTAGTACCTACTTCATAAATGAAAGTGCCATCAAGATATGCATTCTTATTATTTACAGCATACTTCAAAAGAAATGGAAGGTACGTTTCCTTATACATTTTGTTCCGTTTCAATATTTCCTTGAAAATGGTATCGCACTGTCTACAAGAATGAACAATTTTACTCCTTTCGTCTTTCTGACTTAACAGTATCAGTTCAAACGACATCTTCAGTAATAAACTATACATTTCCTTTTTATCTTTAGGTGATGCTTTAGAATATGAGTACTCTTTTACATTATTTTGTTTCAAGTTCATTTGCAAAAATCTAGAAAATGGTTGTTTTATTTTGTCAACGAAAAATATTCTCGTTATTGGATAATCACGCTGCACTGTGATGTTTTTCAATGTTGTGGCAGAATTTGTCGTTGCCAGTCCCCAATCTATTAAAGATAAATGAGATATGTCTTCTTCTTCTTCTTCTTCTTTCACTAACTTCGTTAATATATTTCTAGCATGAATATCATTATGAAGTACCCCCTTAATATTCATAGGGACTATTCCGTAACGTATCAAAGAGGATGATTTATGTATAAAATCGAGAAATGAACTCTGTTTCTTTAATTTTCCATCCCATATCCATTTCAAGAGGGAAACTCCACCGTACGGCAAGTCCATGAAGGACAGGGTAGATTTAACATCACTGTTGTTGATATTACCTTTGCTCATATCTTTTATTTTGCATTTGTCATCAAAATGCACCAAATCCTCTTTATTTAATGGTGCTGGCTCGCATGGATCTGACACGTCCAATCCAAAATATTTATCATAATTAGGAATGGACTCCAATATGCTTTTCAGTTTCTTCATCATTTTGTATTCCGCATCTATTACCGACTTTTTGCCTAGCTTGCTTACTAGCTTATAGCTGGATGTGGACTTTGCATCTTTGTCTCCTTTGCACCGCAAACTCGGTCTAAATACACATCCGTAACTACCTGCTGCGATTACGCTACCTCCTTTAGATAGTCTCTTCTTTTTGGTATTACGTAGACTTTTGTTTTCTCTTTTATCTTTTCTTCGTTTTATGGTAGAATTCATATTTTCATAATCTCCCATCATAATATATAGCTATACTTTATTTGACGGAAGGCACTTATGTCAAATATGTTTTCAGATACCCACTGTCAGTCTTTTAGTTTAATGCAGTCCAGTTATAGAGCTCCGTGGTCACGAGATCGGACATTAGCGACCGCTACTGCCAATACAACGAATAACGGAAACAACCATGGGTTGTCTAAGAGACAATTGTTTGCATTAGCTACAAAACGAACAAATGGTGTATTAAGGAAGATCATGTAAAAACAATAAAAAATAGGTGATTTATTAGTTGTACTTTATAATAATAAGAGCATTTATCATATTTATTCTTCTGTGTCAGATATATCAATAATATTACGTTTACTTATGAGGTTTAATATTAGTGCGTATACATTAATACCCATTAATTTCATTTCTAAAATTTCCGCAATTTCATTTGCGATTGGATCACCATATTGCGGATTAATGGTACGTAATAATTCTTCAAATTCTAGATCTATCTCATCGGTTGACAAGTTAGGAATAACAACGTTAGATATGCCATCTTTGTTTTCATTAATCAGATTTAACATGAGTGTCTTAGGATAAAAACCTTTCATTCTTCCTTCAATGATAGCAGCTACTTGATCAGAAAGATTATTATTTGCTTCTGGAGGTATGGAATTGAGTAATGATGCCCAATCTCTTTTAATGTTTTGGTTTAGGGTTCGATTGTACAGATCCATTATAATTTAATATGATATTCATGTTATACATTATTTGATTATCATACTACAAAGTATTCAATTTTAATTTATGCTGCGTTCTTTATTTTACTCTCTAAGGGATGGGATGGATTTATGCAAATCTCCATAGGTGTTAATGGTGAGCTACATAATCGTTGCGCTGGATCCACATTCTTAATGAAGGTTTCCCAATCAGGTATTTCATTACAGGTCACAAGAATAAGTTCCTGCTAGTCTTTTATTAGTTTCTATTCTAGGATCCTTCTGCATTTTATCTTCCTTAAATGGAATAAAATCAGTTAACATTTCCCCGTCGACTGTAGCCCAACCTATAACCGAACCATCTTCATTTTCACGAATATCACCTAATGATCCTACCCATACCATGTCACCAGTATTTTTTGCTGGCTTTTTATTAATGCTTTGGTTTCGGTTTCGATTATACTGTTCCATTCTGATTTTATATGATATTCATGTTATACGTTAATTGTATATCATACACAAAGTAATCAATTTTTATTATGTATGCGTACTTTCTTTTACTCTCTAAGGGAAGGATTTATGCAAATATCCATAGATGGGAATATGTCACCTGACATACAAGTATCGTCGGGTTTGACAGAAACGCAGCTTCTGAATCCCCTGTCTTCACCAACAAAACAGAATCCATTTTTCCCGGTGAAATTAGCCTCACCGTTTCTTGACATATACATAGATGACTCATCTTCGGCGTGAGACAGTGCGGTATTCAACCCTTTATCGTTTACGTCTCCGATTTCATTGTTTACAGCCTTAGTGCTAATACCAGTTCCGTCATGCTGCGTGGTAGCTGCTTCAGTATCAAGTTGTCCTTGTAGGACGTCAATGCCACTAACAATTGTACCAGAAGCTACATCAATACCGGTTTTTGCTCCGGTAGCTGCAGTGCTTGCTGTTGTAGAAGCGGTTGATGTAACAACATAGCCTAGTGTCCTCATTATGTCAGCAATAATAGAAGCGAATAAATCTCGTACGTATTGGGTAATAGCACCTAAATAAAAGAAAACATTGACTCCTACGAAGAGTAAAATAACAACAAGAATGCTTATGTGATAGTATGAGAAACTAGATGATGACGACGGTGAGGTGGAGGATTCCGATAAAGATTTTACAGAGGAAGATCTGGAAGAAGAGGATGATGAGGTTGATGGTGGCAACTGCGTGGTAAAATCATTAGGAAGAGTAAATGTAACTGGGGGAGAACTATTCCTGCTTCCCGTCTTTACAGATGACGATAGCGCTAATGAAGGAGATGAATTTGATGAACTCATACTTATGTTGGAACTTACAAGATCGAATATCGAATATGATATATACATTTATTAAAATTTCTGGTTATTTCGGTACGTCTGTTTTTAATTGTATTGCCTTGTGGGTTCCAATATCGTGTATGCGAACTTCCTCTATCTTGCTCGCGCTTTTAGCCGTAGGGATAGACAACGAGGAAATAGCAACATTGTCTAGAATGTTCATTTTCATTATAGATTTTTCCATGGAGGACATGTCCTCTGGAATGGTTCCTTTACCTTTTTTCTTCGTAGAAGATACTACATCGTGACTAGACTTTGAGTGCCCCAAATCATAACCGCGATTCAGTATATCCATTTTATGCATGGAGCAACTAGCGGACGATGAGTGGGTAGTACTGTTCTCCTTCTCCTGTTTCATCATTATTTTTTGGCAAATATTATCGGCAACCTCTTCCTTTCCGTCTTCAACCATTTCGTTCTTTTTCAGTTCCTTATATATCAGATCCGCGTTATCAGTGTAAGAGTGAATCAAATTTTTATTTTCTATTATTTCAGTGTTGTCTATAAAGCTGGAAGTGATAATGTTTACGGCGAAATAAAGTAATTGAATCCTTCGTGATTTTATACGACAATTATATCTCAGAGTGAATAAGTTATACAAAGCTCGAATTATCTTAGATTTTGTAATTGGAGGTACCGACCTCTGTTTATTTATGGTTGAAACACAATTCGCTCCGTAGTGAAGTATAACATCCCATATTAACCAAATTAAATCTGTTTGGTATTTCTCATTCACCATCTCGTTAACACGTTTTGAACACACACACTTGTCCTTTCGTTTATTAGTCTGCGTTTCGTATTCGAGCATCCATTCTATCCAATAACATGCTTCGACAGCATCTTTCGAAGAGTCAGAAAGATGATATCCCATTTCATTAACAGGAATATATAGTTCTTTTGGGTCATCTTCCTTAAAAAATTCCTTCACGTAAGTTACATCAGGTGCTCGTAACTTACTAGACATATTCATCAAGTCGAAATTGTCACTATTTGAACATACTTTGACTCTATGCGCACACAACCGATTCTTTGATGTCAGGATAACGCCAATTACTTCTGCAAATAGTTTTCTTATTTTACTATTGTTTCTTAGTGCTATATCTGAATCTCTATTTTTTCTTGCAACATCTCGAAAAGCGTCGACACGCATGTTTAAATATATTGGTATCTTTGGATTTCCCATGTTGATATGCTTTCCGGTATATGATATGATTGTGTCCCACAATTCTTCGAAGTGACCGCTACATACTAATTCGGCACACCAATAATGACATTGCTCATATTGGTTTGCCATCAAGCAATTGGTCAGTTCTTTAGTGACATCCCCTTTTTTATAATTTGAAAAAGTTTTACTCTTGAAAGCATTCTCCTCACGAGTGTCGATAATATACTTATCGAATGAAAATTGCATTTTCTATATATTTATTGATATATTCACAATAATAATTTTTATACCTCTTTATTCATTAAATATTCCATCAACTATTAGTACAAATAAATATTATATTTCCAGTATTTTACTTCTCTCGCATATATATACACAGACTTAGGGTCCATCAACATATGAAAAAAATGATAAAATATATTGAAAAGTTTGTTCTTCACTCATCGCTATGGTCTAAATTACTTATCTTCATCATCATTGTATCGTGCTTGTATATTGTACATAAAACTATGATGACCTTACTAAATAGATCCACGTCTCGCGGAAATACAAATGCAAATGTAGAAGGATTTCAAAACGAACAATCAGAAGCGTATGTTCTTAAAAAAGACGATGACAGGTATGACAACTTTTATGTGAGTATATACGATCAATTGTTTTACAATGACTTCGCTGTGAACTACGAATTAGGCACAATAAGTAATTTAATACCATTTCAAAAAAACGACAAAATCCTGGATATAGGTAGCAACACGGGTCATACGACAGGAATACTTCTAGAGCATGATTATAAAAATGTTATAGGTTTAGAATCTTCAAAAAAAATGGTACAAGAATCTGCAAAAAATTATCCTGCAGCTGAGTTCGTTCAAGGTAAACCATCCGATAGCATACTATTTGCTGATAATTCGTTCAATAATGTATTGTGCTTACAGAAGTCGATTTATAAATTTCGCAACAAACAAGAAATATTCCAGACCGTTTACAATTGGTTAGAAGTAGGTGGACATTTTATGGTACACGTCGTTGACAAAGATATGTTTGATCCCGTTCTGAATATAGCTAAACCATTTGTTTTGATTAACCCTCAATCTGTAGCAAAGAAACGAATTACTAAATCGTATGTCTCCTTCGAAGAATTCACATACGAAGGGGACTTTCAAGTGAAACCAGTTCAAAAAGGTATCGACAGTAACCAAACATGCGTCTATAAAGAGGTCTTCAAACCTCGATCAGATTCTGAAAAGGTGCGAGAACATCAAACAACTTTCTGGATACCTCCAAAAGAGGAAATAAAGGAAATAGCTATTGAAAATGGCTTCGTATTGAAAGATACTATTGACCTACTTTTGTCACGTCAAGAGTATCAATATATTTATGTTTTTGAAAAGCCTATGTAATTCTCCTGTTTACCATCCACCGCGAAGGCGTAGTACTAAATGAATTGTTGACTCTTTCTGTATATTGTAATCGGAAATAGTACGACCGTCTTCTAGCTGCTTGCCAGCGAATATCAGTCTTTGCTGATCTGGTGGTATGCCTTCCTTATCTTGTATCTTTTGTTTGACGTTGTCTATGGTATCAGAAGGTTCTACTTCTAACGTAACCGTTTTACCTGTAAGTGTTTTAATAAAAATTTGCATATTTTAACGTATTCTATTTTGTACTAGTTTATTATATGTCAAGTTTATAATTTAATAAAATATATAAAAATATAAGTGAATTATCTTTATATATGTAATAAGATATGGATAAGCTTGGAGATATAACAATACCTGAATATAAGGAAAATAAAAACGTACCCTATCCGCAATGGCTAATGTACTCTCAAATAATACCGAAAGAAATATGTCAGCAAATAATAGAAGAATCTAAGAAGTTACCCCATAAAGAGGGAACTGTTTTTGCTTCTGACAATACTCAAGTTATAAGTAATATACGTAAAACACAAATTCGGTGGATACTTAAAGACATGAAAGTGTTTACTCCGCTTTTCCATTTTGTGGACAATGTGATACGAAAAGTAAACGAAGCTTTTCGTGTGAATTGCAATATGGTACCCTCTATACAATTCACTGAATATTTGGAACCAGGATATCATTATAACTGGCATCATGATGTAGACTGGAATAGATCTGACGGTAAATCCAGAAAAATAAGTTTTGTTATCCAACTGAGTGATCCAGAAAGCTACACTGGCGGAGAGTTTGAGTTTAAACATCACGAAAACCCAAATGCTGATAAACTAAAAAGTCAAGGTACTGTATTGTGCTTCATGCCATATCACGAACATAGAGTAAAAGCAATAGAATCAGGAACAAGGTATAGTTTAGTTGGATGGTATGAAGGACCACGATGGGTATAACTCTTTGTAGTAGTATTCTTGAGATATAATATAGAGTTTATTATGTTTGTATGTATATAAGAATACAATTGAAAGTGTATAAAATAATGCAAGTATTCGAAGGAGATAGAAAAGCCTTTATGGAATTAATACGCGCTAATCCGGGTACCCTTGTTTTTAAGTTTGGTGCAGATTGGTGCGATCCTTGTAAATTAATAAAGGATGTGGTTGATTCACATGTTGCAGAAGCGTTGAGGAAGCGTCCAGATGGGACCCTTCACTTTTTCGACGTAGATGTGGATGAATGCTTTGATTTGTATGCATACCTGAAATCAAAGAAGATGGTGAAAGGGATTCCTGTAGTACTGAAATATAATAGAGGGAACGACAGTTACGCGCCGGACGGATCCATTTCTGGTACCGACCACAAAGAAATAGAAAATTTCTTTCGTATGATTTAAGGTAATAATTAACAAAAAGGTATATATACAATTAATCCATTTATAGCAATAGTAAAATTATATTATATGTAATAAATAATAACTATTTAATACATATTGAAGATAATAAAGAATAAACATTGCTATATACTGAATAGGTCAAATGCAGTATACATTCTCCAATAAAGATAAGGTTTATTCTAAGTCTCTAGGATGGGTGTCACGAATCAATACTAGCGCGTCACCAAACCAAGGTATCCACACAAAAAACCGAGGGAACAACTCTATCCTTTTTACCGAAGGATCCATGCCTATGAAGTCAGGAAGCGCAGACAACGATGCTAGTTTTGCAATGGGACGAAAAGATTTCGTGAAAACAGTATTATCATCCTCCCCCATGACTATGAATAATACTGATCAATCCTCCTATTTAGCAAGAAGAAAAGCCATAGCTACAGGGAAGATAATTCGAAGTGCACCAATATCTTTTAGTTCAAAAGACAACAAGAATACAGTGAATAGTTCATTAAGGAAGGCACGAAACAAAGGATATGTAGTGCCCAAGAATGTTACATACTCGAGGATGAGAAATGATTTGTATCAATCGAAACCGCCTTGTAGTTTAACCAGTGTTAATATACACTCAAGTGATACCACCCTCAGGAAATGGGAATACTACCAGTGCACTAAATTAACTTCAGTAACATTTGAAGATACATTAGAAGATCCTTGTCAAATTACCACCATTAGTCTTAGTGCATTCGAAGGATGTACTAGTTTAAGCAGTATTACTATTCCATCGAGTGTTACCACCATTGGCGCTAGTGCGTTCTCTGGAAGCGGTCTTAAATCCATAATCATTTCAGCAAGTGTCACCAGCATTGGAGTGAATGCATTCTACATGAACTCAAGTTTAACTACAGTAACATATAAAGAAGATTCTTCATTAAGTAGCATTGGATATCAGGCGTTCACAGCAAGCGGTCTTACATCCATAACAATTCCAGAAAGTGTTACCAGTATTGCTGAATATGCATTCTCCAATTGCACTAGTTTAACTAAAGTAATATTTGAAGCAGGTACTTCATTAAGTAGCATTGGATCTGGTGTATTCGCACAATGTACAGCTTTACACACAGTAGCATTTACTAGTAGTACAATTCCATCAGCAATATCATCTAGTACTTTCCCCCCCATAAGTCAAGGTATTACCGCTTACTATACTCAAAGTTCCCTAAGTCAAACTGATATAGACACTTTAAAATCCATATTTGGAGATGAAAATGTTAAATATAATCAAGTAATACCTTTATCAAATTCACTAGGAGCTACATACCAAGTAGGTGATACTATTACTCTTAATACATTAGGTTCAGGATTTGATACTGAATTAGGACTATTCGATGAAAATGGAAATCGTGTAACCATAAACGATGATGCGGGGGGGTTCGCAAGCAATGGTGAAAGTAAAATAGAAATTACATTAGATTCCGTCGGTAAATATTACTTAGTGGTAGGTGGATATGATATAGTATTTTCACAACAAGATTTTGGTATAACAATTCCTTCTGGCACAGCAACTGGAAATGGTACGTTAAGTTATGGAAGAAGCGGAGAACAACTATCAACTATACCTTTTACGATTGATAGTGCTAATAAATATAGAGTATATACATTCGATATAGTAGCAGCTTAGCATAGAAAAGAAATTAAAATATATTTGTGATTAGTATTATAAATATATTTAAATGTAGTTCTTATAGTTATAATATTATAACCTATCCCTCTCTATAGTAAAGAAATAATCAAACAATGGCAATGGAAAGTCTGGATTTAAATATAGACCATTATTCGATAGATGATATAATATCGCTATTCAAAATATCCAATAAACTTACTTCTCAAGAAATGAAGGCGGCAAAAAGAACAGTCTTGATGTCACATCCAGATAAATCAAGATTGGATAGTAAGTACTTTTTGTTCTTCACAAAAGCGTACAAGATATTGTATTCAATATTCACTCATAAAAATAAAACGATTGAGACAGAACATTGTGTCGAGAGGACAAGGTATCGTGATGACAAAGAATCTGAAGTAGAGATAGATAGCAACTTGAAAAGGTTGTCATCATCTAGCAAATGTGATCACGACTTTACAATATGGTTTAACAGATACTTTGAGGAAAATAAAGAAAGTGATGACATAGAGGACCAAGGTTATGGAGAGTGGTTGAAAGAAGAAGTGCAAATGACATCTGGAAGAAGTGATGGACCAGTATCTAAAGATAAACGTGACGACATTATAAATAGGGAGAAATCAGCCTTACGAGCTGTTACAGTGTATAAAACAGTTGACGAAATAGACGGTCATGTAGCTGAACATACTGGTCAATCCTCTTTGCTATCAAGAGATACCGTAGACTACTATGGTTCAGGAATATTCTCATCTAATAATCTTTGTTTTGATGATGTGAAACATGCTTATACTGAAACGGTCATTCCAGTTACAGAAAAAGATTTCCTTGATAAACAAAAATACAACAGTGTGAATCAATTGCAAAATGAAAGAGTATCAGATCAACGATCATTTAGATTTATTGAGGACGATGAAAAGAATGAATTGAATGAATGTAGAACAATATTCAATTTTATCTCAAAATAATTTACGTAGTTAATATATACGTGATCAAGCAAATTATCTTCACTAACCAAAATCATGAATGACTATATAAAGTATGCTCTTCTCTTTGTGGTATTGATAGTCATAAGCAAATATTATAGAAAATATCAAGACTACGAGCTTCAGACTAATCAATTACACGACTATGATATGATAAAGAAATATTTGTTGGAAGAATCGACTTTGGGAAAATCTGACAAACCTATTTTGTGGGTTCACATTGAATTTGAAAGAAACGCGCGATGGTGGTCATCCTTCTTTTCTAGGTCATCAGAATGTTTGAATCAGCCATATAAGCATCTCACCATTAAAAGCATAATTGATTCTTGTGGAGATTCCTTTAATATATGTTTAATAGACGACAAAACTTTCAATAATGTCATTCCTGGATGGACTACAAAGGTGGCTGGATTGCCTTCTCCTTTACGTCCACATTTACGTGAATTAGCAATGGCAAAGTTACTGTATAGTTACGGTGGTATGACAATACCTTCCTCATTTCTTTGTTTTAAAGACATTATTTCCTTATACAATAAAGCTTTAGGATGTGGAGCCATATCCATGTTTTGTGGCGAGATGAGATGTATGTCAGTAGATAGTTCTTATTCCGATTTCGCTCCTTCACACAAAGTAATGGGTTGTCATAAGGAAAGCGAGGCAATGCGGGAGTACATTAACTACTTAGAATCGCAAGTCTCCAATGATTATACACAAGAGATGGATTTCGTGGGATATACAGACAGACGATTGTATGAAATGGCAAAAGAGAAGAAGATTATGACACTAGATGCGAGCTATTTTGGTGTTCAGAGTAAAGAGGGTGATGAAGTATTCCTTGAAGATTTATTGGAAGATAACGTGTCCTTTGCTTTACATAGAAATTCCTACGGTTTGTATATACCTGATGATGAAATATTGCGAAGAACAAAATATCAATGGTTCGCTAGACTTAGTCCTGAGCAAGTACTTGAATCGAATACGGTAGTTGGGAAATGTATGCTGGAATTGTTGACAATTCAAACAGAAATAGTGAACATAGAAGAGGTAGAGGTATTTCAAATGACGCAACCCAATTAAAATTAAGAGAAACAGAGTACAGACTGAAAATAAATAAAATTTGAAGTAATTGTAATTTTATTTATTTATATGCGTATGTGGTAACTAGAAAACATTTTGTTCTTTGAGTTACCAGATTCTATTGTATAATCGATACCATGTAGGTTGCACAATTGTCGGATAAGAGTAGTATATTTATTGTAAGTATTTTTCCTTGATACATAGAATTGCTTGTGTTTGTAATAGTATTCCATGATTTTATCACAAAATTGGTCATTCAGAATATCAACGTGACTGTCTTCAGTGATTAAATTTCCTCTCTTATACGATTCGTGATTATAAGTATATCCTTCATCGGTTATAGTGGCAACATTGTACAAAAAATTCATGAATGTGTTCCTTGGTACAGTTGATTTAAATAAAGATTGTTTAGTATTTGTTCCGATTGCCATCTAGAGAATGAAGATTGTTCCTATATTACACCAATATTATTAATTAAATCAATAATTCTTTTAAACTTATTATGTTAATACTATGTTATCTTTAATTTTGAGACATCCTATTAGGTTGTTGGTAAATAGGGCTAATTCCATCTCATCTTCGTGTACATTATAAAATATGGTTATATACTTGCATACGATTTTTATCATTTCGTATCTTTCCTTCTCACTGAATAGGTCAGAGATTTTGACAAATGAATAATAATTGTCATAAATGTCTATTACAGAGTAACCTTTGTCAAAAATAGAATACAGTATATCTATTGCTTTATTCAATTCCCCGCTTATAACCATATTTGTATATTCAGCAAACAATTTGAAACTTATGCTAGTACATATTGAATCTGCCAAATCAAAAGTAATTGGCATATCCAGCAATTTAAATTTTTCTAGATAGTTAAGCAATACTCGAACAGAGCGGTTGCACAATGAGAGCACAAACGGTATGGCATCTTCTTCGACTTGTATGTTTTCTTCCTTTATTACGTGTCTAAGAATCCTCTCCATATTTGCCTTTTCGATAGGCTTCAACTTAACTATTGTTTGCCTTGACTGTAGACTATCTAATACTTTTTGTATATTCACACAAGATGATATGAAGTGAACATTATTTTGGTACTTGTCTAAACAATTACGAAATACTTGTTGACTCTGATCGTTAATAGTGTCAATATCATCTAGTATCACTATTTTCTTTCGTTGCGGCATAGATGATTTAGTCTGACAAAATAATTTCACGTCATTTCTGTAGAAATGTATTCCTTGATCTTTCAAGCTATTGATAGTAAGAACGTTATCGTTTATTAATTGTCTTTTCTTATGGCTGGGTAATGAAGTAAACTCGGTGTTTGTATTATCATTATAATATTCATTTATAATGCTTGTAATAAGAGCGGATTTTCCGGTCCCTGCATCACCTATTAGTGTAATGTTCAAATTGTCCATTCTAATAAGCACATGAATTATGTCCTTTAACTCCTCGTCTAGATAGAAGTCTTTTATGCGGGAAGGTCTATATTTATAGAGAAATGGCAAAGATATATTACTCATTGCTATATCAATATAGGGGGTAACCTCGTATAATTCGGTATAAATAATTATCAATTATATAGTAAATACTATTATACTTTTGTGTTTAAGCAAAAAGTAGACAATGTTTAATAATGAAGAAAACTATTCCTCTATGCCTGACCTGTACAAAATACTAGAATGTCCTGAAGATGCTACACCGGAGGTTATTAAGAAACAGTACAGAA
>Ga0233439_10003812_pt1 | contig 15217 bp, 11 predicted proteins | sample SI_123_September_6_FD_182713 | JGI IMG/M metagenome (GOLD analysis project Ga0233439, IMG submission 182713) | Seawater microbial communities from Saanich Inlet, British Columbia, Canada - SI_123_September2016_100_MG | ecosystem: Environmental > Aquatic > Marine > Inlet | place: Canada: British... | reverse complement strand
AGCTGTTAATACAAGCGCCGCCACACCGCTTGATAAGATCTTCAGTTTGTTCATTGGATAACTCCATTAAATAAACTGAATTATATTTTTTGATTGTTAAGCGAAAATGAAGATTAGATGTTTTGTTGGTGAAGTTGTTAATTTAATAGGTAGTGCCCTATTAAGCATTGTGTCATCTTAATTTCTTGAAAGGAAAATTTTACATAAAACCTGTTTGTCATTTTTTTGACATAAAACAACTCAATTAAAGATATTTTTATAAGCTCAGGTGTGTAATTAAAAGAAACAGTTAATTTGCATAATTAAATTATGCGGGAAACATTTAGAAACTAACCTCTATTAACAAATACAAATTTTCTTTTATCAATCTTTTGTTCACCATCCCATCGGTAAGCGACTAATCTAGCATTAGGATCTTTAGCATCTGCAACACTATAGTCTAAACAGGCAATATTCTCGGCTAAAGGTTGAATATCGCCCTTCATCCAGTAGTGTCCTAAAAATACTGGCTTATCGTCATGCGCATAATCAATTAGATGATCGCCGCTAATTGGATCATTGGGAATCTGGGTTAGGGCATCATCAGGCCCAAAGAACACTTCTTTATAAGTTTTGGCTTTACTATCCCACCAACGAGTTCGAATGTGCCTTCTAGGGTTTTTATCTTTATCTAAAAAACTTTGACCATTTGGCAAAGGTATCTCCTTGCCTTTTAATAGCGTTTCTATCGCATCGTATTGCCAAGTGTCTTTGATGGATGATTGCTGCATCAGATCATCAGTTAGTACTGGTTTTCCAACCTTAGAGATAAGATTAAAATCCCAACAAGCATGCACAACACGCAAACCATCCAAATCTAGCCATAGAGGCAAAGTTTTGAACCACTCAATAACATCTTCTTTTTCATTGGAATCGTCTGCATAAGCCACTAAAAAAGCTTTGTGTTGCTTAGTGTGCTTGTCATTGTGTGAGCGTAAATACTCGCCCTTCTTATTTTTAGTGTAATAAGCAATGGCATTGTATTCATGATTACCCATTACACTGAGTGCGTGTCCACGCTCAATCATAGGTCGTACAATATCAATCACTTCCCTTTGATGGTCGCCCCTATCAATAAAATCACCTAAAAATATTATCTTGCGCTCAGTATGTTGCCATACGCCATCAACATTTGAATAAGACAGTTTTTCTAGCAACCTCAATAACTCAGGCTCCTGACCATGGATATCACCAATTAGGTCATAACTTTGTTTTTTCATATTTTTTTTATTTTTGAGTTTTTTGGACTTTGAAAAGCGAAACACTCGCTTAATCCAGATTGGTTAAGAATTAACCTCACAGTGAAATTATAACACCTTATATTTAATTTTAAAAGTTAGTACTTTAATTATATTTGATCTGAATAGTTGTTCTAATCTCTTAATTAATCTAACCCTATTTATGTTCTTATGCATTATTGATGTTAAAATTATTAACCATGAAAGGGTTGTTTATTAGTGGCAGTGGTACCGATGTTGGTAAGACATTTAACGCTAAGCAACTGCTCAGAAATATATCAATTAGGACGTGTTTAGGATTTAATAGGCAAAGAGACTTATTTGATTAGAAGTGAGGTCGGCAAGGGAAACTGGGTTAGATGTGAAATTTAGTATTTACTAATTGAAGTACCTAATAGGTGTACAATTAAAACTGTAACCAAGAGTTGTTCACTTACGAACTGGGCGGTTGATCTATATTGTGCGCCCAAGGATATGCCTTAAAGCACTCAAAAAGGAGAAATGTATGCATTTACTGCAACAGAATAAAACCCCTAATAAACGTTACAAAAAATACCTTGATGGCCAATGGCATGAATCCGACTGCGTAGAAGATGGCTACTACATTTGGAAAAACGAAAACGGCATTGCTTATTGTAAAGAAAAAGCACCTTACGATGGCAATGGCAATCCATTCCTAAATAGAAGTTTGAATGACTCAAATTTCAAGGTGGACACATGAATGAAGAGTCAATAAGTAGTAGTGTAAAACATTGCGAGAGATCTCCAGGAGAGCAACGTGCTTGGCTTTTTTATAGGAATAGAGCATATGCTTTATGGCGCACTAATGTAGAGCAAGCAAAAACACACAGTGAATACCTTGAGGATGCCAATTGTAGAATTGCTGAATTAGAAATTCTAGTTGAAGAACAAGAACAAGAGATGAATGAATTAATACGGCGAATAGAAGTAATGAAAGTGCTTTCTATTAAATCTTTATAGCGGTGTTTTTTAGTTATTTTCAATTGTCAACTATTCATTGAATTAGAGATGTTTGGGTAAGAGGTGGTTGTAAAATTTGGGAAATTAGCAGAGCTTGTTGCCAAATATTGCAACAAAGGATCTAAGCTTTATATCGAGGGCAAATTACAAACCCGTAAATGGACCAATAAAGAAGGAAAAGACCAATACACCACTGAAGTCATCGTTAGTGGATTTAACGGCACTGTGCAAATGCTAGATAGCAATAACCAGGGTGATACTGCAACAACTAAGCCTACCGCTACAGAGCAAGCCACAAAAACTATTGAACCAGTAGACGTTCATCCATTTGATGAGCCGCCCTTCTAAGCGTACAATTCATACTAAATATGAATGAATCAAATCAAAAGATAGTTGAAGAGATCGCAGCCTCAATACGCAGCAAGGTTAAAGACATGCAATCCCTAGAAAGAGTAATGAGAAAAAACTACCTTGTTAAATACGATGAATACTGCATGACTGAAATCAGACAGTTTGTTGATACTGTTTTTTGGGAAAAGATTACCCAGCACTTCCCAAGATCGTGGGATTGTTACTACGGTACCAATCAAGAAGCCTTAGATGACAATATGCGTAAAGAGGTTTATAAAGAGTTAAATCTTGAAGGTGGTCATAGTTGCCATCCATTTGGTAAGCAAGGTGATATGAATAAGGCCAATCAGATAACCGCTTAAAGTAATTAAAAAGAAACACCGTATATCATTAAATTTTAATATTCATTCCTCGTCTTCATCTTCTGGTTCGTCTTCAAAAAAATCATCATCCCACTCACCAGTATCTGGATCATAATGCTCTTTTGTTGATTCACCTCTGTCACCTATTGGCATAACCACCCCTTAAAAATTAAACTGTTACCAAAGAATTATTCTATTGCTCATAATAATATCACGTACTAAGAAATTTATCAATGGGCTTTAATTTTGATTCTTGGCAACTTATATTAATAGTCACTATTAATACTCTTGATTTGAATTGAATTTGGTTCAACATCTCCTGCAAGATAACACCTTAAGGCATACAAAAGATCATGGGTGTTTTTAAATTCTTTTGGTTTTTTAATTTGAATATCTATCCAAGACTCAATGCTAATAGTCCCTCCTCCAGAAATACCATCAATTAGCTTAATATAATCCTTGGTCAATTTTCTATGAGGCGCTAACAATGCCTGAATTTTTTCATTTTTATTCTTTCGGGTTCTCGTAAGAGCTAACAGAAGTTCAAGATGTCTGCAAAGATCAGCAGACTTTTTACCTTTTTTGTCTCTAATATTTTCAACATCTAATTCTATGCGCTTATACAAACCATCAATCAAAACCTTTATCTCTTTTTCTTTTAGTTGACAAATTAGCTCTTCTGAACGCCAAAAAGAAATTGACAGAATTGTCATTGCAGCAGATACAAGCCAACCTCTTTCTTTTTCTTTAATTAACTTTATTACATTGCCTAATAATTTCTTTTGTACTGGCAATTTAGCATCTCCAATGATGTAGGCAATATTTCTATCGTATTTTCCTATCAGTCCTCTATTATGTATAGCTTTAAGAAATAACTCTTGCACTTCATCTGGGGCGCCTTCATGCAGATAACTCAAGAACAATAGAATCTCTTCCTTTAAGGATTGAGGCACATCTTCAGACTCGCGTAAAGACAAAGCCGCTTTGATAGCTACCTGTATTTCACTCTTAAAACTATCAGGAATATCTAAATCAAAAATAGAGTGCCCATTCCAAATATTAATCATAGGAAATCTCAAGCTTTTTTGCAAAAAGCAATTTTTTGGATCAGTGCCGCTAGCTGTTGCATCTTTGCCAACAAAATTACCAGCATAATTCACAATCTTATAAAAATCAATCTCTTCATCCATTTTTGGCAACTGGTTGTTTTCAAAGTCTGACTTATATATACGGACACCGCCTGCAGAACAATGGTCTATTTTCAATTCTGTAACTACGGCACTAACGCGACCATATTCTTCTATATTGCATATCTTACGCATCTCTCGTATTGCCCAATCCAACAAATTGGTAGTTTCGCCCTTATTGTTTGGGAAACTCTGCAAATCAGACCAACTCTTGCAAATAGGGAAATCTGGGAAAGGTAAATTAGCAAGATCACAACCTTTATCTTCTGAAGCCAGCCTCCATTCTGTTCGAATCACAATATTGGACATATTCAATGGAATAAACCGAAGCTTATATGGGTCATCATCTCCATAAGCATATGTCATCTTCAATTTACAATCGATTTCCTCTGTTAAAGGAAAATCTTGTGATGTCAAGTATACCACATACTCTAGCCCTTTACCCTCTTCACCTTGTTGTAATGGAAAGATATAATATTCTTTTCCAGCAGGAAGAGTAAAGTAATCTTCTACAGGTATCTCCACAGATCTCCCTCTTTGTGGGGCTACAGTTTTATTCTTTACTAGGTAGAAGTTCTCATAGACTCCATTTCGGACGATACCTGGAATTGACAGTTTAGGCAAATGATCACGCCAAAGGGGTATATCTAAAACCTTTTTTTGCCACTTGTGCAATGTCACTCCACCTTCAGCAATATCAGAAGGGCTGTTAATAACGTGGTAGCCTTTAAGCTCCTCTCCACACCTTATAACATTATTGATAGGTAAAACAAGAACCCTGGAGCTCTCACAATCTCTGCTCAATGAATTCATACAGTCTTTAATCATTTTTCTTGTTAAAAATTTTTCGCTTAGGTTTTGTTTTAATATGTCACCAATAGAGTGAGTCAGATTGTGCCAACCATTATTATCTACAAATGACAACTTCCCTGCATTATTTACCACCCCTTCATAACCAAGCAAGTCCACAACCTCTGTAGACAACTTCTGATATTTTCCTTGAAATAAAACTTTAGCCATCTTTTTATTAATACCACTATCTTCAACAATAAAACTAGGGTGTCGATCCCAGGTAATCCCTTTTGTTGAAGGCAAGACGCCATCTAAACCCTCTTGCTTTACTGCCTGGATTGGAGTAATTGAAATATCACCATCAAACTCATCGACAACTAAAACAGTGTCGCTATTAGCAACTTTTATTTTTTTAAATTGATTAGATGACTGCCATGCAAAAATTGAAGAAATACTCCTTGGTAACGGTGTAGAATTTTTAAAATAAAAATTCATACTTTTTCTAACATACTCCAAATCAAAATCATTACTTGGATCTGGCGTCAGGTAAATTACCTCTTTAGTTAGTGCATAGGCACTCAAACTCCGTGCGAAAAACATTGCAGATTTGCTTTTATCAACTTCTGAAATATCTGAATTACCAGAAAAAAGAGTTCTTATGCTAATTGTTTGAACGTTATCGCCAAGTCTTATGGCTTTTGCTTTTGCACAGTTCACTATAGTTTTTTCATCATCCCAATACTGATGGATCAATTTAAAAGGCAATATAGAGCAAGACCCATTACTTGAAAATGCAGGTTGAATAGAGCAAAGATCAATGCTTAAAACATCAGCACAGTCTAATTTGACTGTTTTTTTCTCTTCTAAAGATTTTGTAAGGTCGATACCTGTAAAAATAGATACAATCTCTCTTGGAACATCTTCGAGAATTGCAGTTAAATTTAAGTCAATCTTCTTGTCTATATTTTTACTTTTCTCAGTTAGGCTGACACTCTCATCATTGATTTGAACTAGTAATTCATTTTCCTCTAAACAAACCTTTAATTCATCATTAAAGACTTCTACCGAAATCTCCTTGGGCTGAAACAAAAAACTCTTATCGTTAGACTTATTTTTATCACCACTTTTTTTCTCTAAAAACAAGCGGTTTTCAACCAACATCCTTGAAATAATTGTAAATTCATCATAATCAATCTTCAATGGCTGCTGAACTAATCTAAATATTCCAGTATTGTCGAGTAAAGATAATACGCTCCAATATAAAACACTAATAATATCGTGGTTGATATTATCACTATCCTTCAACACATTGCTGTCAATAAGTTGGATCCAGAGCCAAGCATCCCAAATCTTTCTATATTGCTTATCTTGGAGCAGCGCATTGTTTGGGAGGGTGTTCTCCCAATCACCAATTTCAACGAAATCCTCAGATCTAACCCATCTTTGAATTAAGACAATCAAATCGCCAAACCCTTCTTCGGAATTTAACTCTAAAGCCGACTGTCTTTCGATCAGGATATTTTCAAATTTTATTAAAAACACCTTAAGCAGTCTATTTTCCAAAGTGTCGGCACTATGCCTACGCTTTACAGCTTTTATATACGGTTTTCCAGAGAGTTTCTCTCGAACAGTTCTGCCTGGCTGACGACTCAGCCACTGAATGCTTGTACTGTCAAATTCCCTAGCAGCATGTATTGGCAACATAGCATGCTCTCTCAATATCTTATTGCGGATATGCTTAAGAATTTCTTTAATAGGCTCTTCCACATGGCAAGCAATACGATAAATACGATCCCTTGTACTGCTTTCCAACCCCTTTTCTTGTGTTTCGATATTTATAAATTCGGCAACGCTTGTGTGCAAAGAATTGCCAGTAACAGGATCGAAGTCGCAGACACCTACCAACCAACTTCTTAATCCTATAATTAACGATGCCTTTTTGCTTGAATCATTATGATATTTTATAGCCCCATAGAGAGACTCTAGCGAATTCATATCTCTAAATTATTGGTCTTTTGTAGCATTCACCAAGTCCTTTAGTATTTTTGCCTCTTTGGCATTGCACTTCATTATCACTTTTATATCACTTTGTGATAATTGATAAAGTTTCATGTCTTTCTTCTTAGTAAATTCCTCCAATTCCTTGGGGATATTACTTTTATGACCTAGTGCTGGCTCTACCTTGGTCACTTTTTCTGGAGTATCATCTGATTTACCTTCGGTCTTTTTTTTGCCATTCTGATCTGACGCTACCGCACTCTCTTTAGCACTATTATCAATCAATTCATCTAGAAGCTCTGCTTCGATTTCAATATTTTCTTCTAGATAATTAGCACTACTCCAAATAAATTGGCCATAACCAAATTCACAAGCTGCATCAAAGTCACCTACAATACTGTAATTATCGCCATCTAATTGAGCTCTGATTGGATTAAGGCAATCATCTCTAGACTTCCCCCTTGTCTCAATTCCTCGTAGCTTTGGCATAACCTTTTGAACTAATTGATCCTCAAAGGCAATTTTCATTCCCTTTTTCATTTTTCCCTCGTCTTTATTTCTGTGCGCCTCTAGCACAGTAGGGTAGTTAGCCATATAATATTCAATAGATTGCCACACTCTATGCCCTAAAGCCCTCCCTACTTTGGACAAGGATTCATTCATTTCCTCAACAAACTTCTTATAAGGCAAAATCTCCTCATCACTAAAAATATCACTTGACCTATATTTGACCCACTTCTGCCATACAGATTTAGGAAGTAAGGGTGATGCTGGATCAATTCCCTTTAGTTGACGTCTTTCAAATTTAGTTGGACGAGGAAAATTAATTACAGTACCCCTATCAAGGACTTTGTCGGAAAGAGTTTTGGTTGTCTCATCCTGATTTATTGTCCCGGCCCAAAGTACATTCCTGCCAAGAGTAAGTTCATAAGGCTCTATACCTGCCCCAAGCTTTACCTCTAGTTTAGGAATATCAGAACCTTTCTTTCCACGCCTCTGTTCAAGTTTACTCAAGAAGTCAGCAAAATATAGCTCTACATGAGCAAGGTTCATCTCATCCATTAGCACAATATTAACAGAATCACGCAAACCAAGATCGTACTCATCAGTTTTCTCTTTTTGCGTTTGAGATAAAAATCTAAGCACGGGCTGAGCATCAAATTTATTATCGATTGAATTAAAAAATCCAAGCATAGATTCTTGACTGTCCCAATTAGGCTGCACAGACAATGCTAAAAAATTAATTCCACCGAAATGCGAATAAAGTTTGGGTAATTCCGACTTTCCCGTACCACTTACGCCAGCTAGTACTGTTATTGGTGACCATTCAGATGTTTTCAATGCCGTATGAAACGCGTATAAAATCCTCTGAGAGAATTGCAGACCATAGTCACTACACGACTTCTGGATATTATCCAGCCATTCAATCTCATAGTTTTGCTGGTCTTCTACAATTGTTTCGGCGTAATCTGGTATTTCTTGAATATAGGGCAGCTCAATATCTTTAATCCTTGCTTCGCGGTCAGCTTCACGCTCATAAGTAGCTTGTAAACGCTTAATAGTCTCAAACTGTTGGTTATTATGCGCATCAACACTTTCTTTTTGCTCCGACATTCTCTTCAGTTTGGACTCCAAATCATCGATTTGATCTTTAAGTTCATCTTGATCCCTTTGCCCTTGCACAACCTCATTGTATTTATCTTTATACTCATCTCTTATTCTTTCAGCAGCCTCTTTATCGGCTCTTATACGATCAAGAGAGTCAAGTGTTTCTTGTGTTGGACGTTTCAATAAGTCTTCTAATACCTTCTTGTTCTCTTCTTTCAAGGAATTTATGTCTCGCAATGCTTCTGCTGGATGTTTTCCACCCAGCTCATGTTTTAAGTTCTCAAAGTTAGATATTAATCCCTCACTAATATCTAAACTACCCCTAAGTCGATCATTTTCATCTTTCAACCTCACTTCCGCTTTTTCAAATGACTTCCTTCGGTCAGAAATACCCTCTTCAATTTCAGTGGCAATACTTTCTCGTTCAATTAATAAGTTACTTTTTTTTCTTTGAAACCCTTCTCTTTCAAACTCAAGATCTGCAACTTTTCCCTCTCTGTCGTTCAACTTTTTTTCTCTTTTTATTAATTCCTCTTTCTTTTGCCTAAAGTCGGCATCAAGCTCATCCTTGATAATCTTTAACAATCTGGCCTTTTCATCGGAGATCTCATTTTCCATCTTGCTTATTTGATGCTCTTTTTCCTTTTCAACTTTAGCCTCAATTTTCTTTCTTTTTTCTGATATTTCACCTTCAAATATTATTCTTTCGTCTTGAAATCCATGATCCCTTTCAATTTCAGATGTTTTAATTGATTGCTCTCTTTGTCTTAATTTGTCCTTTTCTTTTTCAATAAACTCTCTTTCTTTCAAAAGTTCATCTTCTCGACTTTTAAGACCTTCATTCACTTTATTAAATTCTTTTTCAAGCATTTCCGGAAATTCGTGTTTAGCTTGCAATTCTTGCTTTTCGACATCAATAATTCTTTTGATTATCGCGCTTTCTTTTTTAACAAGTTCAGCATCTTTTTGGTTCAAAGAAATTTCTAGAGCCTTTAAATCTTCTTTATTGATACTTTTGTTTTCCATAGGTTTTTCTAATTTATTTTTATTTTTATTTTTACTCATAAAACACTCCTATAATTGCCTTAATTACATCTAATAAATCATTTTTTAACAGTTTTACCTCTTTTTCAGATATTGCCGGATTTACACTACCGTGCCCCCTTAGACTAATCAGTCTAGCAATAAGCTTAACAAGTCCTGGATTGTCTGTCTTAAGTTGTTTTAGCTGACTATCCGAACCCAGAAAAAAGAGTGATAGGAGTTGTGCGCCAAGCGTTTTATTGTATCCTTGCATAGCTTGAATGGCTGTTGTTTTATTTGTTTTGGTGATACTCTCTGGAATATCATTGACAGATGAATAAAACCCAGTCTGGACAATCCGATTTATTGCAATTTGCACACTGTCTTTACTGCTATCTAGTGACGCAACATTTCTTACAGCCTCATAAAGTACCATTTGCACAGTAGACGCATAATGCACAATTATTTCAATAACCTCATTATCCGAATACTTATTTGTCATAGCTTCAATACGAATCAAATCATCTTTTATACTATCTTTCAAAGAGCCGATAAAGCAAACACCAAACCTCTCTTCCAATCCTATAACTGCTTTTAATCGACCTTGATCTTCCCTACCCTGTCGGCTATCACTTAGACTATTACGATGCACTAAATCACCAGCAATATCAGGCACTAGGGATTTAATCCTTTCATGCGACCCATCTACGAGCTGGGCAAGATAATCAATGGTTTCACTATACCCCATGCCCACTCTATTCATTCCTCCGTGAGAAATAGAATCGCGCTTCTCCTTTAGGTCTTGAATAAAGCTAATAAAGTTTGGATCGGTTTCAACAAGAGAGTGTATACAGTGTTTTGATTTAAAACTTGCCCCTACAATTGCTAACGCAAAGAGTGATTGAAGCTCAACACCATTCTTCTTTGTTTGATGGATAGCACCCATTTTTATCTTAAATATTGTCTTGTTTTTATCCGTCATAGAAAAACCAGATTTTTTAGCGAGGCCAATAAGGAGATCTTTGTTTTCTTCTGGTGTATTGCCACTCAATAAATACTCCCACCCATCAGCAGGATACTCATTAACCACTTGTCGAAAAGCCCATTCAAAACTTAAATAAAGATCTCTAATTATGTTACCAATTTTTTGCTGAAACTCCTTCTCCCTTGAGGCTTTATTAATTTCTATAGTCTTTATGTGCTTAAGATTTGTTTCGGCACTTAAAAGCCTTTGGCTAATATTTTTGTACTTGTATTTAATATCCTTATTAGAGACACTTTGAGTCTTGTCTAGTCTTTGGATTGCACCCTTTCTTTTTAATTCAGTTATCCAAGAGTAATTTTCTTTTATAAGGTAACTAGAAAAATCACTTGATAGACCAAACCCAAGCCCATCTGTAACCAAAAAATCAGCATTACTATTCACAATAGTACGACAATTTAGGTAAATTAATTCAGGCGTTTCTGCGACTGTAATAGCTCCAATCGTTGGAATAACTGACGGATACTGCTCAGCATCTTTATTTAAAAGGGCATAACTCTTATATCGCTTCTTAAAACTCTTTATAGTTGCGCTGACATCTCTAGCACTAGGAGTCTTGCCATCATAACGATATCCGCGTTTTAAAGGAATCTTTCTAGAGTTTAATTTATAATTTTCATTTGTAGAGTCTGGAAGAAAACCTATAAATCCCCCTCTAAGGCTAACAATTTCTTTATAGATAGGTTTATTAGTACTAATATAGGGCATAATTTCACCAGATAATGCGTTTACAAATATTGTGGCACTAACATATTCTATCCCGCTTTCTGGCTTACTCCACATATCATCCATAAGATCTTTTCCATTTTTGGACAATCTATAACGCTCATCTAGAAGTTTAAGGTGATGCAACCGATTCTGAATAAAAGAAACCAAATCCTTATCAAGACAGACGATGTCAGCAATTTTAGTTGTATCATTAGTCTCTATCTCTGTAACCTTCAAGATGGTTTTTTCAAAAATATTAAGTAAATCTTTTTTCTTCTGAGGAACAGTAACGTCAAATGCGTAACAAGGCCAAAGAATATTTCCAAAAGCAATGGCATCCAAACCGCTCAATGATTCATTAAAGCTAACTATTTTAGGGCGACTATTTTCTGATTTGTTGGCCATAAATAACCCCCTCTTTATGACACAAATCGTAAAAGTTTTTTAAAGCTGGGACTGCATCAGTAGCCAAGCTGGAGCTCATTAAACTCGCATCTCCAATTACAACAAGAGCCTTCTTCTGCCGACTCATACTAACACATAGTCGGTTTTCTGACATAAGATGACCAAAAACACCGCGCTTTATTTTTTCATGATCCTCTTGATTATCCATCCAATTCTTTAGTTTTTCAGGATTCTGACTTCTAACTACAGACAAGAGTGAAATGTCGAACTCCATTCCCTGAAAAGAATCTACAGTGCCAATTCTCAATCTTTCTTCGCCATTTTCAAGAAACTTGTATTTTTGAGATACCCCCCATGTACCATCTTGCATTTTCTTTGTAATACTGTGCTTTCCTAAAGCTTTATATATAGCTTTTATTTGAGGCTTATAGAAACTGATAACTCCAAAACTTAACCCATAACCCTCTTCTGAATCAATCCAATTATGGATATATTGGGCAATTACATCGGCCTCAGCTTGTCTATTCTTGCTATAACCTACCTTACTTTCATCTCCCCGCCCATTTGGCACATCTATCCATGCACAGGCCTTTCCTGATATATCTTGCAAGCCTTGTTGAAAATACTTTTCAGGCAATGGTGATTTGTATGACTCTCCATACTTTTTATAGAAATTATCACTAACAAATTTACCTAATAACGGATGGGTTCGATATTGCGCATCTAGCGTAACTGTGCGTGTAGTTCCATCTTGTTTTTGAAGATTTTTTAAGCGATTAAACAGATATTCAAACATACTTTTTTCAAGAAAATCTTCATTTAAGTCGACTTCAGAAGCTCCTTGACCTTCAAGGCTTTTAACTATCTCTTCATCAATAATATGTGGCAATTGTCGATGGTCACCAACAAGAATTATTCTTTTTTCTGCTCGAGACATTGGAATAAGCAGATCTCTTGGCGATGTTCGCGCTGCTTCATCAATGATAACCGTATCATACTTAATAGGATTGTCGTTATCCCTTTCAAACCTTTTTTTTGCATTTATGATTGCCTTTCCTTCTGACTGTTGCGTAGTTGCAGCATAAACAAAATTATAATCCTCTACAGATTCTCGAATTCCATCAGGATTATTCTCAAGCTCATGAAGGAATTCAGCCAGCACAATATTTTTCTTATTATCCGAATCTAGTGCACTATTTAAAAGGCTATGAACTTGTGCTATCAACTTTACAACATCGTAGTTTTTAATGTCAACACTAAAATGTGGTGGCTTCTTGTAAACAGATAAAAGCTTATTTTTCAACATCTGAAGACCTGAAAGAATATCTGACAATTCTTCTCCATTCCAACGAACAGCTTTTTTTAGGATACCAAGATCCACATCAACACCCTTTGGGTCGTCTTCTATTGCATACAGTAAATCAGTGGCTCTTTCCACCCCATCATCCTCAAATGCAATTTGCTTAACACGTAGCGCATAAATAAACTTCAATATAACAGGGATGTGCACCTTCTCCTCTTTCTCCACCAACTCAATTATCGCTTCAGCTTCAATGGAAACACTTTCGGGAATAATACTCCTGGGCAAATTAAGAATTTCATGCATTAAATTTAATGTATTTTTTTTAGATGGGCGATCCGTGTAGATGTGAAAACTCTTCTTTATACGGATTTGCTCTTCCGTTTGAGAGATTTTAGGATTCTTTTCTCTAATTTTTTCAGCTACATCAGAACACCACTTATTTATCTTTTTCGTAACTGCATCTTCTGAAAATACTGAATCTGTAGACTTCCCCCCATACTTAACCGCAGGCAAGCTATTAATACTTAGTCTTGACACAATATTCTCTACTGCATCATGTTGAAACCCAGAAACAAGGATTTGCCCTCTGATAGACTGGGTTTTGTCAAACTCTTCGTTTAGCCTCTCAATAATAGCCGTGACTACTGTTGTTTTTCCAGTTCCTGGCGGGCCTTGAATTAGAGCCATATCTGGTGTATTCAACGCAACTTCAATAGCCTCTTTTTGTTTATCTGTCGGCTCATGCTTGAATATTTTATTTTTAACAAAAGGTGTTAATGCTTTCAACTTTGTAACCCGTTGCACTTCTGGAATGACGCCGCCTTCTTCTATCAGAAGTCCAAGTTGAGGATTAGCACAAGAACCTTCTAAAATCGATGTTCTTGCACGCATTCGCCTTCCAATTTGAGTCTCTTCACCCTTAGTGGATAATATTAAAAAACTTCCCTTATCCGGCACCCCTGGCACATCAAGCTCTATGCTATTGCTTACAAGGTTAATATCCAATACTGAAACATGCAAAGAATCACGGAAATCATTTTCTTTCTGGTTGTCATCATTGTCTACATCAATATCTTCCCTGCCTTTACTCTTACACTTCTTTTTCTCTTTATTTCTATCTTCTTTACTAAAAAAGTCTTTTTCCACCTCTTTGCTATAATCTTCCCATGTGACATCGGGATTACGAATATATAAAGGCTGCTCAGAAGTTATCTCTATCCCATCTCCTACAGATAACTGACTGGGAATAGAAGATACAAAAAACTTAACCCCGTTGTTTGTTCTACTTGTTTCAGTCCAATCTATTCTTCCAATATCCTTAGCCCTTGACAATAACATCTCTCCCTCAACTGCGCCGTATTCATCCCATTTTTTTAGATAACTTTCTTCATTTTTTATAATACGACTCATTGCCCCTTTGGCTACAGCTTTAACTCGGCTTGCTGTTGAAACAAAACTGATTTTTCCACGCGCTAATCGAGCCCCTGGGGTTAAGTTTTGCTGATTTTTAAAAATAATTCTATCTGCATGAAATATACTTTCTAATTGAGACAACCTCTTCTCTGCGACAGGAATTCTGAGCCCGTCCCCACATACTGAAAATGACCTATATTTTTCATCCACCCTCTTCAAGCCATCCTCTTTGCCATGTTCAAAATCATTATCGGACGAACGCCCTGCCAAAATAACAAAAAAAGACTCATCCCCAACTTGTATAGCGCACTTTTCCGACAGTATTTCACCTAATTCATTGATACCGTGGAAATTAACAGCTTTTTTTCTAGCAGTATCTTCAATGTGCTTATCAATACCCACTTCAATATCATCAATCTCAATAATATCACCATTAAAAAATACAATTTTCAAATCAGCAGTATTATCTGTAGCAACCTGAATAACTTCAACTATATGTGCACAGCCCTTTCTAATGTTGTGATCAAGATCATAACTTTGTGACTTATCTCGAAGTTCAACATTCCAAGACTGTCCGTTAATCTTTAGTCGATAAGCATTTCCTGACCTGCCAACACTAATATGCCCCATGCCATCTTCAAGCTTTTTATCTTCTAACACCCTTACCCATAAATTAAGCTCAACTCCAATATTGTTTAAATTTTTAAGCCTCATCCTCCCCCCTTGATAATTAAGCATGAAACTAGGCGGGAGCTATCAGAATCTGA
>Ga0233439_10003808_pt1 | contig 15241 bp, 15 predicted proteins | sample SI_123_September_6_FD_182713 | JGI IMG/M metagenome (GOLD analysis project Ga0233439, IMG submission 182713) | Seawater microbial communities from Saanich Inlet, British Columbia, Canada - SI_123_September2016_100_MG | ecosystem: Environmental > Aquatic > Marine > Inlet | place: Canada: British... | reverse complement strand
CTGGCTGGCGTGAAAAAAATGGTCGAGGAAGACCGCTACTGTGTCGATATTCTCCGTCAAACGTTCGCAGTACGGCGTGCGCTCCAAAAACTCGAATCACAGCTGATTGACGGTCATCTGCGTACATGCGTTGTCGATGGCGTGAAGCAAGGGCGTGAAGAACAGGTACTCAGCGAACTAGTGGAGTTATACGAAATTGCAGACCGTTAACCCAAATCCTCTTGCCACCCAAAAGGAAGTTGACGAAAACCTCGCATCGCTAACGTTCAGCGTCGGTGGAATGACCTGTGCCGCCTGTGTCCACCATGTAAGCAATGCACTAAGCGAACTTCCGGGGATCATCGAAGCCCAAGTGAGCCTCGGCACTGAAACCGCGACCGTCGAGTTTCCCCCAAACGCTGTCTCTAAGACTGATCTACGCGACGCGCTTTCAGGAGCCGGGTATTCGGTGCGAGGTTTCGCAGACGAAGACACTTCGATATTTGCCGACGGCGATAAAAAAATCAGAGAGGCCGAACTAAAAACCACTCGCGACATGATGGTCATCAGCTTAATAGTTGCTGCAGCCATCATGATTTCGATGAACTACAAGTCGATCGATTCACTCTCGAATCTTTCTCCAACAGCGGTCAACATTTTCTTCTTAGCGTTGGCGACACCGGTTCAGTTCTGGGCAGGAGCCCGGTTCTACAAGTCGGCATGGGCCGCCGCTCGGCTGCGTACGTCGAACATGAACACGCTCGTCACCATCGGCACGTCAGCTGCTTATTTCTACAGCGTCGCAGTAACGATATTGCGACCGATGTTCGAAGATTCCTTAACCTTTTCCGACGCGGCTGTCGGAGGATCGCATTCGACAGGAACGTACTTCGACGTATCAACCGCAATAATCGGTCTCATACTGCTAGGAAGATGGCTTGAAGCGAGAGCGCGTGGCAGAACATCTGATGCAATCAAGAAGCTGATTGGCTTGCAGCCCGCGACGGCTGTAATCGTCCGAAATGGTGAGCCAACTGAGATCGAAATTACCGATGTCGTTTCTGGCGACACGATTGTTCTTCGACCAGGAGAGCGAGTGCCTGTCGATGGTGAAATAACCGAAGGCACGACATCGGTAGATGAATCGATGCTCACTGGTGAAGCGGTTCCGGTCGAAAAGCTACTGGGCGATCATCTATATACCGGAACCGTGAACGGTATGGGCGCTGTTAGATTCACTGCCGTATCGGTCGGACGCGACACCGTATTAGCTGGAATCGTGCGAATGGTTCAGCAGGCCCAGTCATCTCGCGCACCAATTGAGCACTTGGTCGACCAAGTAACCGCCCGATTCGTTCCGGCAGTATTGGGCATAGCAATCGTCACCTTCGCCGTATGGTCGTTCCTCGCACCCGAACCCGCAATCATCAACGCGTTACTAATGACGGTCGCCGTTCTAGTCATTGCTTGCCCTTGTGCACTCGGCCTAGCGACACCAACCGCCATCATGGTCGGCATGGGTCGGGGTGCTTCGTCGGGCGCTCTTATACGAAACGCAGACGCACTTGAACGTGCTCACCGGATAGATACTGTCGTATTCGATAAAACTGGCACGCTTACTGAAGGAAAGCCAGTTGTTTCTAGCCTGAACGCAATCGGGGTAAGCGAAGACAAGCTGATAGAACTCGCAGCAGCTGTGGAAGCTAGCTCAGAGCACCCGTTAGCCGGAGCTGTGCTTGCGGAAGCCAAAGCGCGCAATCTCGATATATCTTCCGCAACCGACGTCATGGCAGTTCCGGGACGTGGCATCGTCGCAATGGTCGAAGGCGCGAAGATCACTGTAGGCAGTGCCGAGTTCGTGGCGACCGCTTCCTCCGCAGATTACGATTTCACTGAGCACAGCTTTGCGATATCCGAACGCGGTGAAACAGTTCTGGGCGTAGCAAAAGACGGTGAGCCTATCGGGTTTATTGGCATATCCGACACGGTGAAGCCCGGAGCCAGCGAAGCGATTCGCCAACTCACAGATCGCGGCATACGGGCGGTAATGCTGACTGGCGACAACCAGCGGACCGCCGACAAAGTCGCTCAATCGATCGGTATCGACCATGTTGTTGCTGGCGTTCTCCCCGACGGCAAGGCGAACGTAATCACAGAACTTCAAAGTGAAGGCAGAGTCGTAGCTATGGTCGGCGACGGCATTAATGATGCGCCAGCACTCGCAACAGCCGATGTCGGCATCGCCATCGGATCGGGTACGGATATTGCGATTGAAGCCGCCGATGTAACGATCACTTCGGGCGATCCTGCAATCGTGGCGGAATTGATCGATCTTAGCCGCAGCACCATGCGAACGATCAAGCAGAACCTATTCTGGGCGTTTTTCTACAACGTGCTACTGATACCAATCGCTGCGGGGGTTCTGTATCCAGTTTTCAGCGACGGCACGGTTCCAGGATTCCTGCAACCGCTAATTGGTCAATCAGGATTCCTCAATCCAATCGTGGCCGCAGGCGCGATGGCATTCAGCTCGGTAACGGTCGTGACCAACTCGCTCCGTCTGGGTCGTGGGGGACGCAGAAAACAATCAGTCGCCAGCTAATACCGGCACTAATTTCAAGTAAACGATCTAAGAAATCAGCTAAAACTAACTAGGAGACACGAACAAATGAAAATCCCATTCCTAAACAGCGGAAAATCCGAACAGGCGATCGACCCGGTGTGCGGCATGAGCGTCGATACCGGTAATCCAGGCGGTGGTGCTTCGACTCACGCCGGGCAGGTCTACTACTTCTGTGGACCCGGCTGTAGAGTGGCGTTCGAGAAAGATCCCGAAGGCTATCTCTCTGGCGAAAAATCTATCGAGATGTAATATCCTCGACTGCGCTTGCTCTTCTGGGTGCATCCAATGCAAAGAATCCAGCATCACATAAATAGCCTTCGAAAAATAATTTAGAACGTTCACTCGTGCGCGGCATTTGCCGTACCACGGGATGAAATCAGGAACAGGAATGCCCACTACAGAACAGCCGCCAGCCGATGGCGTAGCGATCGTATACACCCACCCGACTTGTGGTTATTGCGATCTGCTCAAGGAAGACCTTGTGAAGGACGATATCGCCTACCGCGAGATCGACGTTTCGAAAGAGCCTGAGAAGTGGGTGGAAGTCGAACGACTTTCCGGTGGCGACAAAATAACGCCAGTCATGGTCACCGCGTCTGGCGAAGTTGAAATCGGCTACAAGGGCATCGGCTGCAACTACGGCTAATCGAGCCTAATACGGGTCGATTTGCTTTCGATTTAGCCATTTCGAGTAGAAATGGACGTAATTAAAACGTCAGCTAGCTAAAACGAAGTGTTGACTGGCATTGGGTAGCCCCCTTACTCTCAATAGGAGCGACCTGAAACACCAGAACCAACAGTCGCTTCCACGGTCCCGTGGTGTAGTGGTCTAACACGCCTCCCTGTCAAGGAGGAGATCGTCAGTTCAAATCTGATCGGGATCGCCATCAAAGCGAATTAGAAAAGCCCTCGGCATTATGCCGGGGGCTTTTTTGTTTTGGTGGCTTCCTAAGCGACAGCGGATTTTTTTCGCACGAAAGCAGCGCGTGGCATCCATATGTATGCTGTCGCCGTAGTTCATTAGTGCCGCCACTGAACAAATCAACATGCTCATTTCCAGAACCATCACGACCATAAACGCTTTTCGAATGATCTTTGCAATGTTGATCATCTCAGTCGTTGCCGTCTCTTGTGCTGATTCATCTGAGCCGACAGCAGTCTCGACATCCACAGCGACTCCTGTCGTAACCACGACTCCGATCGCGGTGGTGTTAGCTAGGGAATACGTGGAAATCGAAGGTTGGAGCGACACCACTTCAGGAATACTCTGGGCGAACCCGAATGGTGTTGCCATTGACGCCGATGACAATATCTACACGACCGAGTTTCAGGGCAATCGAATACGTAAATTCGACCCGACCGGTGAGCTCCTACTCGAATGGGGCGGTTCAGGACGTGAAAACGGTAAATTCGACGCTCCCACCGGAATAGCGATTGGGCCCGAAGGCAATATTTTCGTCTCTGAAAGCGGGAATCACCGCATTCAAAAATTCACTGCCGATGGCGAGTGGCTCACATCGTTCGGAAAACTCGGCAGAAAAGACGGCGAATTCGAATCGGCGATGGTTCTTGCGATAAGCGATGATGGCGTGATTTACGCGACCGATTGGGGCAACGCTCGCATCAACGTATTCATGACGAACGGGGACGTAGTCGGTTCGCTTCTGAGCTTCAGCCAGGACCCTGGCGGACTCGCAAGCCCAACCGGAATCAAGATCGGACCCGACGGCAACCTGTGGGTGGTCGATCGAGGTAACAATCGAGTTCAAAAGTTCACGACCGACGGCGAGCTGCTCGGTCTGTGGGGAGAGTTCGGTGAGGAGCCGGGTCAGTTCAATGTTCCTACAAGTATCAACTTCGATGCAGCCGGAAACTTTGTCATTTCGGAGTTTCGCGGGCATCGACTCCAGCAATTCACGCCCGATGGCCGTTTGATCAGTGAAATCGCCCCCGGCACGTTCCAGGGTCCGCACGGATTAGCGTTCGATAGCACCGGTGCACTGTACGTCGCCGACACCGGAAATCACGCCATACGTAAATTCGTCCCCGAATAACGTTACGGCTTCATATGATTGGCAATTTTACAAACGAGATATATTATTTAGCCGACTAAGTAACTGGAGTAATGAATTGACCTCAGAGCCATCAATCGAATCAAGAGGCGAAGTTAGCTTTGCGTTCGCTATAACTGCAAAGCTTCATCGCCAGCGAGCCGACGAACTGCTTAACCAGATCGGATTACACGTCGGTCAAGAAACGCTTTTGGACGTTCTGTGGACCGAAGGCGAGATTACCCAAACTGAACTGGCGAATCGACTCGGAATTCAACCTGCCACGTTGACGATCGCTCTAAAAAGGCTTGAGAAGAACGGCTTAGTAGTTCGCTCGCGAGATCCCGAGGATCGACGAGTGAGCCGAGTTCAAGCATCATCCAAATCGAGCGAACTACGAGAAGGCGTAATGCTCGCATGGGCACGACTTGAGCACGAAACGGTGAGCAATCTCACGGAGCCAGAGCGGGCATTGCTCGCAATCCTCCTCAACAAAGTCACAGACGGTCTTTCAGACGGCTAACCATTGCACTCTTGTGTGCAACTAATTAGTCGCCTAAATACATGCATTTGATCTAAAAAACGTATTTCGCCACATAAAAATAACTGCAGGACTGCATCACCTTCAGCGCGCGCCCGTAACAACCGGCATGGGCATATAACGCTCCTCCAATCTTTCTACTCAGAACAAAAAAAGCCCCAGGCGAATCGCCCGGGGCTTTTGTTTGCACATCTCTTGGGTCAGAAAGAGATGTGCCTGAGAGAGGAGAGGAAGCTGTTAAAGCTGTGCTCCACTAGTTGTTACGTACAAACTATGTCGCCAGTTCTGTGGCAACGACTGGTCGAGTGGCGGTGTCATCTTCAACCTCTCCCGGTACGAGATCGTATCCGGGCATGAACTTGACCACGAACGCCATACCAATAAGCGCAACGATTCCCGCAATGATGTACACCGATGAAGCACCATCGATGAACGCCTGCTTCGATGCGGTAACCAGCTCACCGCCGGCACCATCTTCCAACGATCCTGCAACCTGAAGGGCTGCACCGATCTGGTTGCTCGCAGCGTCGGCAGCTGCAGTTGGAAGACCAACTACGGCGTCGGTCATGCTGGAAGCGTATACCGAACTCATGATCGAACCGAAGATTCCAACACCGAGCGCTCCACCGATCTGTCGAACAGTGTCGTTCAACGCAGATCCAACACCGGCCTGAGCCTCCGGAACTGCAGCCATGACTGAGTCGGTGGCAGGAGCCATCGTGTTAGCCATGCCAAGTCCCATCAGGAAGATCAGCGATCCGGTGAGCCAGTAGGTAGTTCCTACATCGAGGAATGCCATTGATCCCACTGCAATCGCAACCAGCAGCATTCCAACGCTCATTACCACCTTGGCGTTCGTCTTTGCAACGAATGCCGCACTAGTGGGCGCTCCTACCAAGAAGCCCATCGCCATCGGAACCAATCGGTATCCAGTGTCGAGCGGAGAGTATCCCTGAACGAACTGCAGGTACTGAGTGAGCAGGAACATCATTCCTAGCATCGCCATGAACGCAATTCCGATCGATCCAGCCGCAGCTGAGATTCGAGCGTTCTTGAACAAGTTCAGGTCGACCATTGGGTGTGCTTGCCTCTTTTCGTACCAGACGAACAATGCACCGAACACTATCGTGACAGCGAAGCCAGCGAGAGTAGCGCCTGAGAGCCAACCCTTTTCAGGTGCCTCGATGATTGCGTATATGAGAGCTGAGAGCGAAATCATCGAAAGAACAGCACCAACGATGTCGGTCGTCTTCGAGTTGACGTCTTTGCTTTCAGGAATCACCAGAACTGAACCAATCAGTGCGATCAGCACAACAGGGATGTTCAGTAAGAACACTGAGCCCCAGAAGTAGTTTTCGAGCAACCAACCACCGGCGATCATTCCACCCGGAATACCGATCGCTGCCATGCCCGACCATATTCCGATTGCCTTCGCCCGCTCTTCACGAGGGAAGATATCGACGATCACCGACAGAGTCGACGGCATGATTAGTGCGCCACCGATGCCCTGAAATGCGCGAGCAACGATAAGTTGCGAGGTGCTCTCAGACAGTCCCGCACCAACGCTGGCGAGACCAAATATCACTAGGCCAACTTGGAACGCCAAGCGTCTGCCAAATCGGTCACCGAGCGATCCCATTGTTAGCAGCACACCTGCAAACACCAATATGTATGCATTGATGATCCACTGCAGACCCGAAGCAGTTGCCTGCAGTTCAGCCTGAAGCGTTGGGATGGCGACGTTTAGAACAGTTACGTCCAGCCCAATGATGATCAACGCGATTGAAAGGACCCCGAGGGACCATTTCCGCCTTCTGCTACTCCAGTAACTGGTGTCATGACTGACGGTCAGTCATGTAAAAATAAACAAATAAAAACTACCGTCGAGGTGCTACGAATGCCCCCTGAACAACGATTTCGGTCGCACGTTGTATCTCTTCAGCCGATGCGATCTTCGGTTCAGTCGCGAACGCCAATCGCATAGCACCCGACATGATGACTTTGAACATCTCGGCTGCCACTTCGGCGTTCATCGCAACGGCTTCACCCGCATCAATAAACCCTTGAAACATGCCAATAGCCATCTGACTAACTTCAGCGTGGGCTTCGATTTTGTCGAAATCACTTTCACCGGCGTCACTCATATGCATCAACGCACAAAGATCAGGATTGTCTCGCCCGACTTCGAAACCAAGCTGAACGAATTTTCCGAGAATCTCAGAAAAGGATTCATCACCGCTCAATATGCCTTGAAGACGAGTTGCCATCTCATCCATCGGTTGTCGGGCCAGATCGATCACTACCGACTTCTTCGATTCGAAATACAGGTAGAAGGTGCCTTGAGCCACTCCCGCCTTTCTTACGATGTCGGAAATAGTGGCACTCTCGTAACCCTTGTCACCGAACACGGCACGAGCTGCGTCAAGAATTTGCTTCCTACGCTGCGCTTCCGATTGTGTTCGTTCTGCTACTGCCATGTCGTTCTTTCCAGTTGCTACAGTCCGGTGACTGACGATCAGTCATTTACTGTAGCACAACAAATCAGATGCACAACGTAACAAAGAGATGCAGAATCTTAGAAAACTGCTTTCCAATCTCGATTTCTATCGATATTGAGTGAGATTAGGCTTTCGAACGGCGTATATTGCGACTGCCCACAGACTATCCCTGTGCTTCTATGTGCCTTTGGCGACTAATTCAAAAAGCAAGCATATGCCTGCGAATTCAAATAACACTCTGCAAATCGGCGATGTCCACATAACCGGACTCTCAGATGGCAGCATTTCGTTCGACCCTAGAGTCCTGTTTCCTGAAAACCCACTCGAAATTTGGGAGCCGTTCTACGATAGGTTCCCCGAGTACTTCAGCGGACAGTTCTTCCAGAACAATCTCGGATCGTTCGTATTTACATCGGGCGGCAAACGAGTTCTCGCCGATTCAGGATTTGGCCCGCACGGCGATATGCTCGGACATCCAGCCCCGGGCGAGCTAATCAAGGATTTCGAAAAGAACGGCATCGGACTCGACACGATCGATACCGTGTTCCTTACTCACCTTCATGGCGATCACGTTGGCTGGAACTTACGCGAAGACCTACCCGAGCGACCGCTGAGCTTTCCAAACGCTCGATACAGGGTGCATGAAGCCGATTGGAACCACTTTACGACCAACGAAATGTTGGACGACCCCAACAGAGGTGAAGCGACCAACCGAAGCGTGATGCCGCTCGAAAAGCAGGGCGTGCTCGATCTGATGGATGGCGAGACCGAACTCGCTCCCGGCATCACGGCGTTTCCGACTCCAGGTCACACTCCAGGGCATATGAGCCTATTGATCGCCTCGAACAACGAGCGAGCGTTGCTGGTAGGCGACATACTTGGCTCGCCAATGCAGGCAACTGAAACCGATCTCCACTACTCGCCCGATTGGGATGGCCCGATGGGCATCAAGGCTAGAAAAGACATTCTAGATAGCGCAGAACAAGAAGATGCGGTGGTCATTGGAAGTCACCTGAGCTACCCGGGCTGGGGCACGATGATCAGGTGGGAAGGTCGCCGCTATTGGAAAGCCCTCTAGCCAGCTAATATTTCGAACAAACCGACCACCAACCAACTGGCGAATCACCTAAGATTGCGCCAAAACTTCGAGGAACAGAACAGTAATGTCCGATCTAGATAACAACGCAAGCGAAAACGTCTACAACGTGATCGACACTATGTCGACAAAGTGGGACGTTAGCCATAATCCTAAGCTTGGAGTTGATCTCGGTCGTCTTATGCTCAGGAAAGACCCCGATAGTGGCTCCGAAATACGCATGATCCGCTATCCAAAAGGCGTTTTGAACCCGGAGCACACTCACCCGTGCGGACACGGAATATTCGTTCTCGAAGGCAAACTACGAACGCATCAGGGCGTTTACGGCCCCGGAGCCTGGGTATGGTTCCCGCAGGGTGAAACTATGGAGCACGGCGCCACTGATGAAGGCGATATGGTGGGCATATTCATAACCGATGGCGCATTCGAAATCCACTACAACGACGAAAAGTAACTCACGCATTTCTCAGATCTCGCACAGGACGAATCAGGTAACCCACAAGCAGAGTATTCATGACAACTAAAAGCATTTTCAAAGCAAAACGAGTGGCAAACGCCGATGTTTCAGGCTGGCTCGATGACCACGCAGTAGTCGTTGAAGACGGTGTAATTACGGCAGTTGAACCTTCTGCCAACGTTTCGTCGGCTGGCGATAGTTATGAAGTTCATGATCTCGGCGACGTATCGCTGTTACCGGGCTTAGTTGATGCCCACTCACACATGCACTGCAGCGCTACTCACGATGCTCAGGCTTTGGCGATGAGCGAGAACGATCAGCAGCTTACGATCCGTGCGACAAACAACATGCGCAAGGCTGTGCTCGCTGGAACCACCACGATTCGCGATCTCGGTTCTCGTAACGAGGTTGCCTTCGCAGTTCGGCAGATGATCGAAGATGGCCATGTGCCCGGGCCCCGTCTTTTGCTCGCCGGTACACCGATAACGATCACAGCTGGACACTGCTGGTTTTTCGGAACCGAAGCCGATACAGAAGCGCAGGTTCGAACTGCGATACGAAATCAAGTGAAGCTCGGTGCCAACGTCATCAAGGTGATGGCGACCGGCGGAATGTTCACTCCGACAGCGAATCCTCGAACTCCGCAGTACTCAGTTGAGGTTCTGAAGGCGGCGGTTGAAGAAGCGCACCGTATGAACGTGCCTATCGTTACTCACACGCTTTCGGCTCAGGGTGTTCGAAACGTAGTTGAAGCGGGAGTCGACCAACTCATCCACGCTCGCTGGTACCACTCCGACCCAAACCAAGGTCTCGACTACACTCCCGATACCGTCAAGCAGATGGTCGATCAGGGTCAGTGGGTCGATCCAACGATCGGGCACCACTTACTTGGCATCGAAGCGAAAGCGCGCGGCGAAATCGGACCAATGGATCCTCACTGGGCCGTTTCGTTCAAAGTCGTTCCCGAAGCAGATCACGTTGAAACGCTGAACAAGATGCACGATGCAGGGGTCAGGTTCACTACTGGGCTCGATATGGGAATGACTTACGGCACTCATGACCGATCGGCTGCGAACGCTTGGGCATTCGTTGAAACGCTAGGCTGGGCGAACTGGAAAGCGATCAACGCTGCGACTGCAGGCACTGCGGAAGCATTGGGACTCGTTAAACAAATCGGCAGCCTTCAAGCGGGTATGTTCGCTGATATGGCTGCCTTTGCTGGCGATCCTGCACAAAATATACGTGACATGGACCAAGCCTCGACCGTGGTTCAATCGGGTCGATTGCTGAAGCTGAACGACATGATTCTGGTCTAGCCCAAACTGGAGTAAATCCGATATTGGGTTGAACGTACTAGCCAATCAGACCGGGAATACCGCTTTGAGTAGCTGAAGCATCGCCTGTGGTTGCTGCCTGGAAAATCGTCAACGTCACAACAGCGAACGCTGCGAGCACGACTGCGACTGTGACTCCAGACACCCCAAGCTGACTCATCTTTGAACCGTATGCTGATGTAACTACTTTGCGAGATGTGCGGACTGACATTAGAACCTCTATTGCTCGTATTAGCGCCGGTATTGGCTTACTCGCTGATCAGAGGATTCTGGGTAAGAATTCCCAAATCAGCGAGTGAACCAATGGATACCTGTTCACGACCGGTGTAGCGGGTGCCACTACCTCAATATGGCAGTAAACACCGAGAGCTCAGTAGGGTGAATCACCTAAAGGTATTGCGGAATTGCGCAACTCTTCGTTTCGAATCGAAATTTGTTCGCCAACTGCGCTCAGTTGAAAATTCGATTGTCGATATCACCAATTGGCACTTTTACTGGCACTTAGGCATTCAGGCATTCACACAGTCTCTACACAGTTATCCCCTAGTGTGTAGTACATCGCATCGCCCAGCAGGGTGGTCGCATCGAACTAACTTAGAGAATATGCAGCAGGGCACCAAGCTCGACTGCCAGATTCTCAGATTCAAATTGGTTGATGGGTAAGTGAAGGGGTTGAATTCAAATGTTGCACTTTAAGTCGTGCCCAAAATGCACAAGCGGAACGATCGAGAATAATTCCGATGCACATGGCAGCTTTCTACAATGCTTGAACTGCGGTTTCCAGCGCGACATTGCAGACGATATTTCTGAGAAAAGCGTCAAATCGATCTTGAAGCAATGGCGAAAAGAGCTTCAGGTTCAAGAAAATGCGCCGAGCGAAGCCATAGCCTGACAGCCGGTAACTCGTCCCTCACAAAATCCTCATGTGCTTCGTGAGGTCAGTGATTATTCCCTCGCTTTTTCATCACGCTCCATTCGCGCCAATTCTTGAACGGCTGAACTAGCATTCTGTGCATTGAATTATTTCCTTTTGTGGAACGATCTTTTTGCCAGAACGACCTATATCACTTAGAAGAGCCGCTGAAATTATCGGCGTACATCATTCGACCCTAGCCCGAGCCGTTGAGCGCGGCGACATTCAACCCGTCGCTACTACTCCCGGCGGCTGGAACAGGTTCTCACGCAGAGACATCGAACGATACGGACGAGCACTTGAGGCGACAGAAATCGCCCAAAACCAGATCGATGCTCCTGCGGTTGATCGTGCTCTCTACGACATTCCAAAGCTCGCAAGAGCACTAACTGGCGCCGACTACGCTGCGGTTACAGTTCAGGAATCAAACGGACGCCCACTGCGCATTTACCACGATGGCTTGGCCGATGATATTGATTGGAAATCTCATGCCCTACCAATCGGTCGCGGTGTTCTTGGCAAACTAGGTCACGCAGATTCTCCACTGAGACTCGACGACCTTTCGGAACACCCTGATTCATATGGTTTTCCCGATTGGCACCCGCCTATGAAGGCGTTGCTGGGTGTACAGGTAGTGAACAGCGCTGGATTAAAAGCCAACCTGTATCTTGCAAACTCACCCGGTAAACCGGGCTTTACTGAAGCCGATGAGCAACAACTGACTCAATTGACTCACTTCGCTCAATTGGCGCTCGATTCTGCAAACCTCTACGAACAAGAACGCGAAAATCGAGTACTTGCGGAATCGGCAGAACGCCGACTGCAGGCCGTTATCGAAGAATCCACCGTTGGTGTGTTAATTGTCGAAGCCGGTACCAGAATTTTATTAGGTTCGAGCCAGGAAGCTAGAAGGCTATTTGGGCACTCGCTGAACGTAGGCATGGCACTAACCAAGATAAATCAACTAATAACCATCTACAACAGTGATGGTCGACTCGTCATTCACGATGAACTTCCACTTGAACAAGCGCTTGCCAGTAGGCGAACGACTCGGCCACAGGACATGCTGTTTGAACGATTTGATGGAAGCAGGGTTCCCGTTGTTGTGACGGCTGCGCCAATCGGGGCAGAAGACGGCGGGATCGATTCGGCCGTTCTGATATTCCAAGACGTTACCCAGATTCATGAAGTCGACGACGCAAAAAAAGAGTTTCTGTCGATGATTACGCACGATCTACGGTCGCCATTAGCTACGATAAAGGGCTTGGCACGTTCGCTTAACGTGCCAATGAAACCTGAAGCTGAAATTCAGATCGGACTCGATGCGATCGACGAAGAAGTCGATCACATGACCGAGCTTGTTTCAAATATATTGGATATGTCACGAATCGAATCTGGAACACGTGGTGTTGAACGAGAAATTTCCCACATGGCAGATATTGTTCACGATGCCGTTCGGAGGTCGGTAGGCTCACGTCACGGATCTGGGCGCCCTATCCGGGTGGAAATACCATCAAATTTGCCAGAAATGTACGCCGACCCCGGCCAATTAGGGCGAGTACTCGATAACCTTCTAAGCAACGCAATGAAATACACGCCTAGTAACGTTGTGATAACTAACACCTACGATGCAAGTTCTGACACGATTCGTACAGAGGTTATTGATCAAGGCGCGGGAATCCCAACTGCTCAGCAAGTAGATATTTTTGACAAGTTCTATCGCCTCCGTGAAGATCGTTCTGGCGGACGCGAGGGATCGGGTCTCGGACTCGCTATTTGTAAATCCGTAATCGGTGCGCATGGCGGTAAAATTGGCGTAACAAATAATTCTCGGGGCGGCGCCACGTTCTGGTTTGAAATTCCTAGAGATCCCGACCAAGCATGATTTGCAATACGAAAAGCAAGAGGGCTGAATAATGACATCCGCGAATCACAGACAGGACAAATCAAGCGTACTTGTGGTCGATGACGATCCCAAGATCAGACGATTAGTCGCAACACATCTTGGTCAATCAGGGTTTGAGGTTTTCCTCGCCGCAAACGGTGAAGAAGCTATCTACCAAGCATCTCTACACCAACCTGATGTAGTAGTTCTCGACCTCGCAATGCCGGGGATCGACGGATTCGAGACGCTATCGAGATTGCGCGAGTGGTACACCGATCCAGTGATAATTCTTTCTGCCACAGATCAAGAATCGGAAAAGGTTCGAGCACTCGATATCGGCGCCGACGACTACATTACGAAGCCGTTTGGAACCCAGGAGCTTGCCGCAAGGATCCGAGCCGCTATCAGGCGTGCAGAGCGACTCTCGAGCACTGCCGATACAACAGATCCTATCGTTCAGGCTGGTTCGTTCGAAATCGATCTTTCTGCACGATTGGTTTACCGCGACAGTGAAGAGGTTCGACTTACTCGAACTGAGTACGACTTACTAAGGTCGCTGGCTGTGAACGCTGGCAAAGTGATGACGCATCGACAGCTTTTGCAGTCGGTTTGGGGACCCGAGTACGGTGAAGAAACCGAGTACCTAAGAACGTTCGTGAAGCAGCTTCGACGAAAACTCGAAGAAGATCCTTCACGACCCAAACAGATTCTCACCGAACCGGCCGTTGGCTACCGACTCGTAACGAACTAATAGAAGCTGGTTCGTTGCATTTCAGCGTCCTACGCTTAGGCGGTGATCGTTTGAAAACAGGTGCGGCAACGAACTAATCCCGGTACAAAATTAGGCGTCGTGATCACGTGTAATATGCTCGTCACCCACCAAGCTTGAAGCGTTTGAACTCCGTACATGACTCTGCCGCCGTACTTCTTGAAATGTCCAAAATTCGATGCTTCACCGGAAGTCATTTCATCGTTCGAGAGGCTATTCGCAGAGCAAACCCTCGACGCCAGCGGCAGTCATATCGATTATTCGCTTTCGACGCCGAAATGGCAGTTCCTGAGCTACTTGTGCGACACCAAAAACGTTGTGATGCACGGTAGCGGCGATTCCGCGATCACTGAGTTCGAACCTCGACAATCTAACGATGTAGCCGAGTTCGGCGATCAGCGAGCCGTTTACGCGGCTTCAGACGGTATTTGGGCATCTTTCTACGCGATTCTCGATCGAGATCGATACGTCCGCTCACTCAACAACGCCTGCGTAAAGATAGTAGACGCCGATGGAGAAATCGAAACCGCCTACTACTTCTCGATTAACGACGACGCGCTGCCTCACGAGCCGTGGCGCATCGGAACGGTGTACATTCTTCCAAAGGAAACGTTTGAAGGCGAGCCAACAAAACCCGGCAGGAAATCGGCTCAGTGGCGCAGCCCAATAGCTGTCAAACCGCTCGCCAAAATCTCGATAAGTCCAACTGATTTCCCGTTCCTCGATCAAATTCGAGGGCACGACATGGAAACCGTTATAAAACGAGCCGAAGAAAACCCCGATGGCTTTCCGTGGCTAGACGACTAACGCCCTAACGCTTTCTTGCCGGCTTCGAGAGTTTCGACGATGGAATCGACGTCGAATACACAGCCGCCCCACGTTCCGCCTGAAGCCGACTGCAAAGCAGCCCACAATCGAGAATCATCTGGCAGTTGTGGGTGCGGAGCCAAATCGCTGGGTTCAGCACGCTTCTCAAGTTCAGCAGTGCCCCAATCGACGCCCTTCACTTCGCCATCGATACCGACAAGATTCAACTTCCCGGAAAGATTCTTCCGATCGACGAAAATCTCGATCATATCGCCGTCTTCAACTCGA
>Ga0233439_10003802_pt1 | contig 15250 bp, 14 predicted proteins | sample SI_123_September_6_FD_182713 | JGI IMG/M metagenome (GOLD analysis project Ga0233439, IMG submission 182713) | Seawater microbial communities from Saanich Inlet, British Columbia, Canada - SI_123_September2016_100_MG | ecosystem: Environmental > Aquatic > Marine > Inlet | place: Canada: British... | reverse complement strand
TTTGCGATGTGTCCCAAGGAAGAATCATGAACGACGCAAACGAAGCAATCAAAACTGCTACCGCTGCTCCCATCCAGTAAGCGACAGATCCAAATCGATTGCTGATGCCTTTCACGGAAGCACCAGCAGTTAGGTCGACGTACTGAGCTGTGGCGAGAAGCATCACGACAAGAGCCATGTATCCGCCAAGCAGTCCGACGAATTCGTTCCCGAACGCCTTTTCGGCCGCAAAGAACATCACCAAACCGCTGAACACAAGCTGTGTGTACAGTCCTGCTCGGGTTCGTGCATCGAATACAGAAGCTGCTCCAGCTATCAACAAGAAGTTGGCCACGGGAATTCGGTTTCCCTGAAGCGCTTCTACAAGTTCAAATCGCATCGTCACACCAGCAGTGATGATCGTTCCTGCAATCATCATAGAAATCCACGGCATGCGTTTACGAATAGCTTTGACCGCCACCCAATGACCAACAAGTGTCACTGGAATGATTAGCAGCGGGATCATCGTAGACACGCCGATGACGTACAGCGTCAGTGCTGCCCAAATTGTTGTGACAGCAGTGAGAACACGGAGCCGTACCGAAAGTTCAGGACTATCGTTGAATACTTTCCTGTACGCCTTGCCGAGTGTCGATTCATAACGCTGTAGTGCAACTGAATCAGATGTGCGTTGAGTCGTGGTCATGCCGCCAACTCCTCTAGGCCAATAGCATCGGATTCAAGTCCTGGAGTTGGTGCCGCTGATGTGTGTCCACCAGTTCCAGCACCGTGTTCCATTTCACGGACAGCTTTCGAAAACTCGCCTTGTCGACAAGTCACTGCGTTTACACCAACCGAAGTCAACGAGCTAACAGCGTGACCGGCGTCGTCACCCGGCATAAATCCTTCAAATATGACTGCTGCGATTTCAGATCCTGAACGAGCCATAGCCGTTAGCGCAGCCAGCATTTCTGTATTAGATGAATGAACAAACGCAAGCACGCGTTCGCCAACACTGATCTCTTCTGTCCATCTCGAAGATGTGCCAGCGGGCTGGTCAGCAATTTTGGCCAGATCGACCATCACGTCTGCCCATGAAGTACGAATTTCTCCGCCTTCAGTAGTAGCAATGCGTACAGTTCCGCCAGTTTCGATCAGTGGGGCCGAAGCCGTAGCCGCCATTCGAACTGCGTAATCCGACGGGCGATCACCAACTTCTTGAACAGGCAAATCATCTGCATCAACCAGAATCGCAACTGATCGCTCCGACCACGAGTCGAATTCTTTCACTGCGAGACGTCCCGTACGAGCTGAGTTGCGCCAGTGAATATTTCGATACGCATCACCAGCAACGTAGCGACGTGTGCCTGCTACTTCGATTCCGGAACGAGATTTCGACGAGCCTTCTGAAACACCCATCGACGATTCGAGAATGCCTACTTGAGAAATATCTTCCCATGAAGGGAACACGAGAACAGAATCGGTGGTCGTAAATTTTCGCTTCCGACGGAACAATCCGAACAAACCCAACGATTCGACGGTAACTTCCGAGAGTTCATGCATGCCACGAGTCGATACTGACGGCGATGTAGTGCCTTCAGAGCGAGATCGAGGCCCTACGCCAACTAGAACCATCTTCTGGTCAGTGGAGCCTCTCTGTGACTCAACTGAATATTGAACGTTTAGCAGGAATCGAGGTATCCACCATCGGTTCGTCAGCTCAAGATCAACATCGAAAGTTTGGCCTTCAACCGGACCCGCCAAGTTTGCCCGTGACACGTATCGTTTTTCACGGTTTACTCGAAGTCCGTATACGGATACCCACGGTGTAAAAGCGGAAAGTATTACGACTCCCCACAGCACTGCATCGGCGAGGTGAACCCAGCCAACTCTTGTGGCGCTGGCGATAAAGAACGCGGCGACAGCAGTTAGAACAAACCCAATACCTCTTCGGGTAATCACGAGGCGTATGCCCTTTCAGCTCTTTCCTTAAAGGTGTTGTTGATCACCTGCATGCCTACGAAGGCACCTGCGTCTCGTCAATGGCTGTACGAACGACGTCTTGCGCCGACATAGTTGCCGATGGCTGCATCATCAATCGATGAGCAATCACGAATACCGCTATCTCAGAAACATCCTGCGGTTCCACGTGCGCACGCCCGTCCATAGCAGCCCATGCCTGTGAAGCTCTTTGTAGAGCTGCACCACCACGGGGGCTAAGTCCGTGTCGTACTGCAGAGTTGGAACGAGTCTGACCAGCCAGTTTCACGATGTACTGCCTGATCTTGTCGTCAACTTCGATTCGCTTGACCATCTCTCGCATTTCAACGATTCGGTCACCAGCGATAACTGGACTTGCTTCTGGCATGCCGTGTTGAGATCGGGAAAGAATCTCAACTTCCTGTTCAGGAGATGGCAGCCCCATACCCATGGAAACCATGAATCGGTCTTTCTGGCTGTCAGGGAGCGGGAATGTACCGTGACTCTCAGAAAGATTTTGGGTTGCGATCACCATAAAAGGAGAAGGCAGCTTCATTACATCGCCTTCAATAGAAACCTGATGTTCGGCCATTGCCTCTAACAAGGCCGCCTGCGTGCGTGGGCCCGTTCGATTAATCTCGTCTGCAAGAACAATGTTCGAGAAGATCGGACCAGGAACGAAATTGAAGGTTGAACTCTTCATGTCGAACACGGTTGTGCCGGTGATATCGGTTGGAAGCAGATCGGGAGTGAACTGGATTCGCTTGAACTCTGAATCAATCGAGTTCGAAAGAGTCTTACCCAGCAGGGTTTTACCAACACCGGGAACATCTTCGAGCAGGATATGACCTTCAGCGAGAAGCCCCAGTATCGAAAGCTGGATAGTCTGAGGCGAGGTAACGACGACTCGTTGGATTTCGGTAGCGATAGTCGCTGCGTCATCGGCAAGCGCTCGAGTCATCGAGTTATCAGGCACCCCAACTGTGAAGTCGAGAACTGCATGACCGTTTGAGATTTCACTCGGAGCGATTGTGTCCAACGTTTGTGGCCTTCCTGCTGGCTTACCTGAAACTTGGTAGGTCTGCAAAACGTTGGCAACCTGTTCGCTTCGTGGTTGGTGTTGTGCGAACAACATTCGAAGCGGTGCGCCTGTGCGCGCGAGCCCTACCGGGATAAATAACCCCGGCGGTGGAACTTCGCAAGGTACCCAAACGCAACTCCCGGCCAGAGCGCATAGGGCACCGAACGAACATCCACCGCCAGGGCAGTATTACTAATATCCAACGTCCCTAATAATCTGTCGCTCGGTATACACACTAGATCAATGAGGGATAAGACCCCAGCTTGAATACGTATTTTGCGCAATACCTACAACGCGTTGCTATTGTGTGCCAGCCCTCATATTCCGTTTGATTTGGGCGTGTTGAACGTCCGCAGCAGGGTCACCATTGCTAGAATCGCTGGCGTTTTCTAGCTCGACACACATTCCGGTGAGGAACTTATTTCGTGGCATTTACTCTTGGATATTCGACCTACGCACTACGCATGCTCGATCCGTTCGACGCGGTTCAGCTGATTAAAGACACCGGCTACGACGCCTTAGAAATATGTGCCGCCGATGGCTGGCCGTCTTCTCCACTCGAGTTTTCAGCGAGTAAGCAGAGCGATTTAGCCAAGCTTTCGCAGGACCTAGGCTTCGATTCGCCAATAATGTTCGCCTTGATCGACGTTTGCGCACCGCACTCCGATCGAATGCCGATGCTAGAACTCACAAAAAAGAAGTTCGAGATGGCGCAACGATTGCACTACGACGATTCGCCGATTCTCATTACGACCACGCCTGGGCACTCGGCACCGCCGTGGTCTTCAGGCAAAGAGCAGATACGCGATGCCTTCATGACTTTGGCCGATATGGCAGCCGAAAACGACATCGTGGTCGCTATTGAAGCTCACGCTGGCACCGACTTTGAAACTCCCGAGAAGGCTGTTTGGATGATGGAACAGACCCAACACCCAAACTTGAAGCTCGATCTAGACATTTCGCACTTCGTTGTCGAAGGTAGCGAGATGGTTCACAGCGTGAACCTAACTGCCGAGCATTCAGCAATGGTTCACATCAAGGACGGCGAGAAAATCGGTGATGATGTGCAGTTCTGCTTGCCTGGCGACGGCGGTATCGATATTCCAGCGTTTATGAGCGCGCTTAGGTCGAACGGACTTGAGCACCTTCCAGTATTCGCAGAAGTAAGCGTGCAGCAATCGCGAGAAGCCGATTACAGCCCTCGCGGCGCAGCCGAGTTCTGCTACAACGCTCTCGACTCAGCCCGCAAAGCAATTTCATGACCATCTGTATTACTACTTGAACAAGGCATATATAAACACCAAATGGCAAAGATCAAGATAAACACTATTCACCATCAGTCGATGCCGATGCGAGACCGCGGTCGGGCGCTTGGGTTCTGGCGAGATTTGCTTGGGCTGGAGATCATTCCATCTCAGGAAACTGGTGATGGGCTTATTTGGATGCAAGCGGCAGACGGCACGATGGTTCACCTTGTGCAACGCCCCGCCGACGACACTCCAAACATCCACACCGCATTCGAAGTCGACGATTTCGATGAAGCGCTTGAGGCCATGACTGCTGCCGGATACGAGATCATCAAAGGCCCCATCGAGCGTGCTGATGGCCAGCGTGCCTTTTATGTGTACGACCCTGAAGGCAATCGACTGGAATTCGCTACGAAGTCAGGAATCAAACCTTCCAACCGAGTTGTAGACGAAATGGGTTACAGCCGCGATGGCGACGAGTAGGTTGTTAGAAACCTGCTCGTTTGGGAATCATCGATCTTCCTGCGACTAGAACAACGATTCCTACTTACCCACCCGTAAATGCATTGCTCATCTGACCAGCCCGTCGTAGTCTTAATCTGCTCTTAGGAACTGAACGGTACTTACGATCAAGCTCCTTAGAGAAAAAGTACGCCAACGTAGCTCAGTGGTAGAGCAGCTCATTCGTAATGAGCAGGCCGTGAGTTCGATCCTCACCGTTGGCTCCATATGTAAATCTAAAAGCCCTCAGCCACTTAGCTGAGGGCTTTTTTGTTGAATCGCAGGCAGTTCGTATATCAACAGTATTATGTGGGCTAACATCACTTCGAATTCGACATTAGTCGACTGCCAGTGGTGAATAACTGAAGGACCTATTTTTTGGAATCCGAGTCACAAGTCTCGACAGAAGCGAAACAGATTCACGACAAATCATTCGTGTTCGATGCCCATATAGATACCGCTACTCACCTGCTCTGGCGAAATCCTGAGTTCAGTGCTCGCTTAGATGCCGGTCATGTCGATATTCCCAGACTTCGAGAAGGTGGAGTCGACGCTGCGTTCTTCGCAGTTTGGATTAATGACGAAGGCAGTGATCTCGATGCCATGCGCCTTACAATCCGCGAGATTGACGCTATCCACCGGACTATCGACGCTAATCCTGACGATCTAGTTCTCGCTCTAGATGCCGATGACGTTGTGCAGGCGAAATCCGAAGGCAAGATAGCCGTACTGATCTCGATCGAGGGTGGGCGATGCATCGACGAAGACCTGGGCGTACTGCGTACGTTCTATCGACTTGGAGTTCGTTCGATCACGCTCGCTTGGGGCGCCGCTACCGGTTGGATCGACAGTCACAACGATGAACGCCATGGTGGTTTGACTGACTTTGGCCGAGGAGTAGTCACTGAGATGCAGCAACTGGGCATGATTGTCGACATTTCTCACGTTTCAGACAAATCGTACTGGGACGTTCTCGAAGTTGCGGCACGCCCTATATTTGCGTCTCATTCGTGTTGTCGGGCATTGCAAGACCATCCGCGGAACATGACCGACGACATGATCACATCACTTGGTCAGGCCGATGGCGTAATAAACGTGAACTTCGTTGCCGGGTTTGTGGGTGGCGATCTATCCACTGGCTATCGGCATTCTCAAAAGCCCGATGCCGCCGAAATGAAAGACCCATTCGACTTCCTAACTAAAAAGGGAGAAGGTGAAGGGCCTCCGATTAGTCGTCTCATGGATCATTTTGACCATGCACTAAAACTCGCAGGGACGACGCATGTAGGAATAGGCACCGACTACGATGGAGCCTCGCATTTTCCGATCGGCCTGGACGATATCTCAAAGATGCCATTGGTCACGGAAGCACTTCTGCAACGTGGGCATTCACACGATGTGATCGCGGGTGTGCTAGGTGCGAACGACTTGAAACTGTTCGAGAAGACGCTTTAGCTCGCGTCGTTCGTACGAAGGCGGAACGCGTTAAACAAAAGCGGCCCCGCCAGCGTTGGATCGCTAGCGAAGCCTATGTCAGCCATTGAGTCCCCAGTGGCTGACATTAACAACGATACAACCTGTCGTGCTGAAATTGGGCGAATCCAGTGGCAAATCGTCGAAATACATCACCCAATCAAATAGGCGTGTGAAACAATTTCGCTAATGCAGAGTGGCAGTTCGCTCGTTTTTGCCACCAATTCCCAGCACATCACTGAACGAAACAAAGTTACGCACTGTTGTCACCAGCATTTAAAACTTCTCACACCATTTCACGATCGTCTCTAATTGTCGCCGTGGCGGCGTTCGCTTCCCTGTTACTAGTGGCAGCTTGCAGTGGCGATGATGAATCAATCCCGTTCGATCCTGAGTCATCACTTATCGCCACGCTGGAAATATCATCCGTTGCTTTTGAAGATGGATCTGAAATCCCCGTTGAATTCACCTGCGACGGCGCGAACACGTCACCGCCACTCAGATGGTCAGACGTTCCAGCCGGAACGCGCTCTATCGCCATAGTCGTCGATGATCCTGACGCCCCATCTGGAATATTCAGGCACTGGTCAGTGTTCAACATTCCGGCGGCAACGCGTTCACTCGCTGCCAACCAACCGAAGACTGACAGTCTCAAAGATTCCAGACGCCAAGCAAGCAACGATTTTGGCGACATTGGCTATGGAGGTCCGTGCCCTCCCAGCGGACAAGAACACGAATACGTCTTCTTTATTTACGCCCTGTCAGCACCTCTAGAGCTGGAAGGTAGTCCCACTCCACAGGACGTATCGGCTGCTTTGCGCGGCAAGGTTGTAGGAACAGGTTCGTTCTCAGGTATGTACGCACGCCGGTAGATCATTTGTGGGTTTACCCCACCTTCCGCACACCTTCGGCACACCTAAACTTTTTGTAGTTATTTACCGGTCTCGTAATTAATTACGGAGTTGATGATGTTGCGTCGTTTCCTAGTTGCACTGCTTGCACTCACCGCTTTTTCGGTCATGTCGGTCGCCTGTTCAAGTGGCACCGCCAAAATCGAACCTGCCGATTCCTATGAGTCGCTCTCAGCTGCGCTCGAATCAGCCGGCATGAAGGTTGGCGAACAAGTTGAGAATAATTTCCTCTTCGCAGGTTTATTCACAGTTCCCGGAATCGAAATGACCGCAAGTGGTCAAGATATTCTCGCTTATGAGTTTGCAACGATCGAGGAAGCGACAGAGCAAGCAGCCCTCGTATCTCCCGACGGCTACGGCATCGGTCTCAAGTACATCAACTGGATCGACACTCCTCAGTTCTTCCGCAACGGTCGTATGATCGTTGTTTACGACGGATCCCAGTCACTAGTAACCGACACGCTAATAACAGCCATGGGCGAACGCTTCGCGGGCGAGTCGCCTGACGAAGCTTAGTACGTCAGGGCTGGTAACCGGTTAGTCTTGCGGTAATAACTCCGCAACTATCCTGCTTCGGCCCCTACTTGCTCCGTAATTCCTTCTTACACCTGCCCGGATTCAACGTCGATGACGAGGAAGATCTATGGGCAGAAGGCATTCATGATTGGGATGGCGCAATCGCCTCCAGTCATCTGAACGACAAGCAAAAAGTCGCCTTAGAAGAATCTCAGCAAGCCTTAGAGAGAAGAGACGCCGCATACTTTGATCGGCAGTATCGTGCCGGTGAACGGTGGAGACTTCTTCCTGATTTCGAAGACGAAACCGCATTCCTCGATATCGAAACTACCGGCCTAGGCGGTGATTCATATCTCACGATGTGCGGCATTCTCGATTCTTCCGGCTTCACCGCTTATGTACGCGGTGAAAATATCGACGATCTAGTTCACGACCTCGAAAAATACAAAATCGTTGTCACGTTCAATGGCATATCGTTCGAAGTCCCGTGGCTTCGTCGTGAACTGGGACCTCTTCTTGAAACCGCCGCCCACGTCGATCTAATGCATGTGCTGCGAACAGTCGGCATGCGAGGTGGTCTAAAGAAAATCGAGAAAGCCGTAGGACTTGATCGCGGCGATGATCTTTCGATGCTCACAGGTCGCGACGCCGTGCATCTATGGAACATGGCTCAAGATGGCGAACCAAATGCCGTGGAAACGTTGATTCGGTATAACGCGGAAGATGTCACTTCACTTCCACGCCTCGCTGAATACGCCTACGGGCAAAACTCCGTAGGTACCCCAATGGCAGTGCCGGGCTTCTTCTCCCCTGCCCAGTTCGATACCTCAACACTGCCTTATGATTCAGCGTTAGTTCAATACTTGTGCAGATGATGCGCTGAATGGGTGCTAGACTTGCTGCTTCGATCGCACACGGGCGCACGCGATCCCGCGTGAGCGCAGCGGCATTAGCGTCTATTCAACAAATCGAATCGTTTTAGCAAGCGATCGAGAACAACTGGCGAGAGTATTGTCGGCACTTCAGTACACCGAACACCCAATCCTATCCAACACGGTATTTCTTGCCGCTTGGGGTGGCTGGCCAGACGCAGCCGAATCGGCAACACGATCACTACGTGAACTCGTACGCCAGATATCAGCGACTAAGTTCGCGACTATCGACGCCGAAGATTTTTACGATTTCGCCGAACAGCGGCCTGTCATTTCAAACGAATCTGATGGTTCTCGCAAGCTGACTTGGCCAAAGAACGAATTCTATTACTGGAAAGCTGACGACGGCGGTCGCGACCTTTTGATCTTCATCGGCGTCGAACCGAATTTGAAGTGGCGAACCTACACCGATCTCATTCACAAAGTAGCCAGTGAAAGCGATACAAAGCTTCTGGTTACCGTAGGCGCCCTACTCGATTCAGTCCCACACACCAGAGCACCTCGTGTCACTGGTTCATCGATCAATGCCGATCTTGGCACTGGATTTGAGCACATCAAGTACGCCGTGCCGAACTACGAAGGCCCCTCGGGGCTCACGTCGGTGCTGATGGACAGTCTTAGCCAAGACAAAATCCCATCAGCAAGCATCTGGGGACACTCACCTCATTATTTGCAGGTAGCACAGAATCCAACGCTCACGCATGCGATTCTCTCCGAGCTACAGCAGTTCATCACTGCACCTCTTGAGCTCAGTAAATTGGCGAACGAAGCCAAGGAATTCGACGATAATCTCGTTCGAGCTCTCTCTGATCAACAAGAAATTGAAGGCTATGTGAAACGGCTTGAGGAACGTTACGACTCTGAAGAAGAGTTTCGACAAAGCCCCGAGCCAGCTGCCCTTGTGCAGGAACTTGAAGACTTTTTACGCCAGCAACGCGGTTCGGAACAAGACGTTGCTGATGGGGACACTAACGATTGAGCAAGATTTCAGAACGACTAACTAAACTCGGCCAGGTCGAACGATCGGGCTTTGGTTTCGGCGCACGCGCAGCAGCCACGAAAATCCCCGTGATTCTTATCGGCGTTTCTGTCGATAAAGCAGCCGATGCTAAAGGGCTTGAAGCGGACATCTATCTGGTTGGCGCAGGCTCAAAAGGCTCAGCACAGTCAACTTCTGTTGAAGGCGCCGACATTTGGGGAGTGACTGTAGCGGGAGGATCAGCCAAAGAGATCGAAGCAGCAGTTGAAGCTGGAGCTGACTTCATCGTGGCTGAGGGAGATTCTGCTCCGGGAGCCGCTCTAAAAGATGATGATTCAGGCAAGGGCTATGTTCTTGGCAAGGATGTTTCAGAAGATCGCTCAAAGGCGATCGCCTCAGGCCCGTTCGATTTTCTGATTCTTGATGGAACCGACTTACAACTTCCGCTTAGCGTTGGTTCCGTTCTTGATATTCAAGAACAACTCGCTCGATATTCTCAGCACATTTTCCTAAATGTCTCTGAAGTTCCAGATCAAACTAACTTGGAACTTCTTCGAGATATCGGAATTTCTGCACTCATGTACGACTCAAAAACTGCATCCAAAGCAGACTTGAAATCGCTCCGAGAAACTATCGACAAGCTTGAGCCGAAGAAGCAGAAGAGCGCAGCCGGTGCCACCCTGCCACGACCGGGTGATTCAGCGACGCAGGAAGAAGAAGATCATGACGACCATGATCACGATCACGATGACGAGGACTGGGAATAGTCGTCAGCTAGCTAAAAGGCCATCGACCGATTTAGGACGTACCAATCTTGAAACGGCAAATTTCATTAGGAATTCACTATGACCAACTACACAATCATCGGACTCGGACGAATCGGAACCTCTCTCGGTATGGCGATTCGTTCCAAGGGCGACGCCAAAGTAACCGGCTACGACGCCGAGAACGATGCTCAAACTCTCGCCCAGCGAATGGGTGCAGTAGACGATATCGAATGGAACATGGACAAGGCTGTTGAAAAGGCCGATGTCGTTATCGTCGCTACTCCAGCAGGCTCGATCTATGACGTCTTCGACGGTATTGCTCGCCACCTAAAGCAAGACGCTGTTGTTACCGATACTTCACCAACCAAACGCGCTGTGATGGAGTGGGCAAAAGAATTGCTCCCCTCAGGGGCTACCTACGTTGGTGGAAACCCGCTGACCGGTGCATCAGTTCGAGAACAAAAAGAAGCCTCTGGATATATATTCCACAACGCCAAATGGGCGGTTGTAGCGCCACCGACTGCCGGTAGCAAAGCAATCAGCGCTGTTACTGACCTGATCGAACACGTTGGTGCAAAGCCAGTATTCATGGATCCGCACGAACACGATTCATTCTCAGCTGCCACAACCGGCATCCCGGCCGTTGTATCTGCCGCAGTGATGAATGCTGTCAGCACTTCACCTTCATGGGCTGAAATAAGCAGATTTGTTGGTAAAGATTTCGACAACATCACTTCACCATCTACTGGTGATCCAGCTTCCCTCCAGAGTGCGGCTGCTACCAACGCCGACATGCTGGCTCACTGGATCGATCAGCTAATCGAGCGATTCCAGGCTATTCGCGCAGGGCTTCTCGATGACGAAGCACGGTTCGCTTCAGACGGTGTATTGGCCGATTCGTTCATTCAGGCGTGGGAACAACGAGCGCGACTTGAAGCTGGAGTAGCTGATCGTCGACCTGAATCCGCCGAACGAGCTCCGATACCTTCCTCAAGCGAAAGCATGATGGGGCTCTTCTTCGGAAGCCGCATTGCCAAAGTAATGGGCCGTGGAAGCGATCCTAAAAAAGACTCGACGAAATACGATCGTCGAAGAATGAACTAACAGGACCCGAATGCCAGTAACTATTGCACGGCCGCGATCTCTTCGCGGAGAAATAATTGCTCCCGGTGATAAGTCAGTTTCACACCGAGCAATCATGTTTAACGCTCTGTCGAATACAGACACAGCACACGTGACCAACTTCTCACCGGGTGCCGATTGCACTTCAACGGTGGAGATCATGCGCTCACTTGGCGTAGAGATCACCAGGAAAGATGGCGAGAACGGTGCCGGCGATAGCCTGACCGTCAAAGGCGTGGGGCTAAACGGCCTACAAGAGCCATCAGGAATCCTAGACGCTGGAAACAGTGGCACAACGACCCGACTAATGTCGGGAATCTTGGCAGGTCGAGACATCATGACGATTCTCACCGGCGACGATTCACTCAGCTCTCGGCCGATGGGACGAGTCGTAAAGCCGCTTACCGCGATGGGTGCAGAAATATCAGGTCGTGCAAACGATACTCTGGCACCTTTGGTGTTCCATGGAGGTTCGCTAACCGGCACGAATTATGAAATGCCTGTGGCATCCGCCCAGCTCAAATCTTGCCTACTGCTAGCTGGTCTTCGTGCTGATGGAGTAACCACTCTTACTCAGCCTGCCGAATCACGCGATCACACGGAACGAATGTTCTCTGCGATGGGTGTAAATCTGCAAAAGAATGGTCTTGATCTTGTTCTTGAACCATCCGAACTAGAAACCGTAGATGTTGAAGTTCCGGGTGATATCTCTAGTGCGGCATTCTGGATGGTTGCAGCAATCTGTCATCCCGACGCTGAACTTTTGATCAGGAACGTTGGAATCAACCCAACTCGCGCCGGCATCATCACTGCCCTACAGATGATGAACGCCGACCTAACCCTGATCGATGAACGAGATGTAGCCGGAGAACCCGTTGCCGATGTCTTGGTCAAAACAAGTCAGCTAAAGGGCATCGAGCTTGATGGCGACATTGTTCCGCTCCTAATCGACGAAATTCCTGTCATAGCAGTCGCTGCAGCAATTGCCGATGGCGAAACAGTGATTCGAGACGCCGAAGAACTTCGGGTGAAGGAATCAGACCGGATCGCAGCGAGCATATCTTGGCTAAACGGAGCCGGTGTTGAAGCCGAAGGAACTCCCGATGGCATGATCCTCGCCGGTGGAAACACAATCGGTGGCGGGCAGTTCCAGAGCTATGACGACCACCGATTGGCTATGAGCCTCGGAGTCGCAGGTCTGATTTCTAGCGAACCGATTACAGTATTAGACCCAGATGTCGCCGGTATTTCTTACCCAAGCTTCTGGAAAATCATCGAAGAGTTTGGTGGGTTGGTTGGGTAGCGAATCTCGCACTAGCAAGAATCCTATCGTGGTCGTAATCTCCGGCCCGTCGGGAGTCGGAAAAGATGTCATGATCGATCGCATGATCGAATCTGGTCGTCTTGGTTTTCACTTCACAGTTACCGCAACAACTCGTGATCCCCGTCCCGGCGAGAAGGATGGAATCAATCACCACTTCGTCTCTGTCGACGACTTCGTGAATCTGATTGCCGCCGACGAATTACTCGAATGGGCGCAGGTATACGACAACTACTACGGCGTTCCCAAGAAACAAGTGCGAGATGCACTTCAGCAGGGCAATCACGTAATAATGCGTGTTGACGTTCAGGGTGCGAAACGGCTCAGCGAAATCATCCCTGAGGCGCTCCTAATCTTCATCATCCCGCCTTCACTCGATGTTCTTCGAAAGCATCTCGAAGGACGCGGCGTCAACTCTGAAGAAGAGATGACCAAACGGCTCGCTGCTGCAACTGAAGAGATAAGCCAGGCCAGCCTGTTCGACTTCACTGTGACCAACGAGGAGGACGAACTCGACGTAACAGTGAAAAACGTGGTCGAGATCATCGAGTCGGAATCAATGCGAATCCCCCCGAGAAACGTGAGTATCTAAATATGCACCGTTCGTCGATAAACACCGTTGGAATATTGGCGAAAGACGATACGTTTGCACTCGAATCGAAACGGCTGACGGCTGGCGAATCGACTGGCATAGTCGCTTGCGAATCCGACCTCGTCCTACTGTTCATCGAGGGCGATCTGACGATCACTACGGCTGATCGCTCACATTCAGTTTCGGGATCTGCTCAGGCATACATCAATGCAGGAATTAGCTTTGAGATCACGGCTGGAGATTCGCAAGCCTCGTATTTGATCGCCAGTTGCCCCGACGCACCGCTGGTGGCGACTGAAACACACGATCCAAAGATCGTCACTGGCGGCGTGACAATTCTTCGAACCGATCGCTACGATCGCTTCCCCGATTCAGGTCTGGTTCGTGGTGGAATGTTCTACCTAGATGAAGGCAAAGTTGCGACCTACCACTCTCACGACGCTGCTGCCGAAGTTTTTGTCTTCCTGAAAGGCGATTGCGACGCCAAAGTAGATGGCCATGTGGAACGTTTTTCTGCCGGCGAAGTTCTGTACGTTCCAGCAGAAGAAAAGCACGAGCTAGCGAACGTCGGCGAAGGTCGTTTGGAGGTCTGGTTGACTGTGACTCCGAACGTCACACCCAGCCACACGTTCTGCGAAGAACTGAATGATGGAACATTCAAACGAACCACACCGCGGCTCGACGGACTAGATTCACGACCACCGGCGGCCTAGAAGTTCGTTACTTCGATTCGTACAGATCTGTCGTGAAACGCCCTCGTTGCACCGCAACGTACTGATCTGCTGACATTAGTGGCTTGTGCTTGTCGATCGTCTCTCTAGCCAACTGAGCGTCATTGCTCAACAGTTCCAATACGGTCGCCGCCATCACTTTGGCTGGCGCAACCACAGCACGGTCGTAATCCTCGATTAGGTAATCGTGACCATGCCCAACACCCGCAGCCGAATTTGCATAGGGATGGATAACAGGCATGATCGTACTGAGATCACCCATATCGGTAGACCCGCCGTGAGTTTGATCACTCGGGAGAACACTGATCGAATCTCGTCCGAGAATCAGTTCAGCATTGGCTACAAATAGTTTTTGCAACGTTAAGTCCTGTCGAAGGGCGTGATAGCCAGCGACAGCCTGCACTTCAACGGATCCGCCCATCGCTAGCGCACCAGCTCGGTAACACTTGATAACCCGTTCAGCTATCGGCTCGATAGCCTCGACCGATTTAGCTCGCACTCGTCCTTCGTAAAGAACTTCGCCAGGAACTGCGTTCACCGACGAACCGCCATTCGAAATGATTCCGTGAACCCGAACAACGTCAGCTTCTCTGAACGTCTCTCGTTGAGCGTTGATGGCTGAATTCGCCAGCATCGCGGCCTGAAGTGCGTTCACACCTTGATCAGGTGCACCGCCTGCGTGAGCGGATCGTCCTATGTATCGAACTTGGTGCGATACGTGAGCGTTAGATGTTCCTCCGACACTCAAGCCAGCGTCGCCGTTTCCGGCCGAGGTGTGAACCATCATCGCCATATCGACATCATCGAATGTGCCCAGACAAATCATCTCTTGCTTGCCAGAGAGAAATTCCAGCTCACCTGAAGCTTTTAGTGAGAGTCGATCCTGTATTTCGATGAACTCTTCAGCAGGAGTAATGATGAACGCGATATTGCCCGATAGAGCATTTTTGAATTCAGGCTGACTTAGAGCCGTTGCAACGCCGAGCATCGACCCAATTTGAGCGTGATGACCGCAAGCATGAGCAGCACCCGTCTCAGGATCGGCACCCGGGTGTGTTGGCACTCGCAAAGCGTCTAGTTCTGCAATAACAGCGACGGTTGGCCCCGGTTTAGCGCCT
>Ga0233439_10003801_pt1 | contig 15262 bp, 16 predicted proteins | sample SI_123_September_6_FD_182713 | JGI IMG/M metagenome (GOLD analysis project Ga0233439, IMG submission 182713) | Seawater microbial communities from Saanich Inlet, British Columbia, Canada - SI_123_September2016_100_MG | ecosystem: Environmental > Aquatic > Marine > Inlet | place: Canada: British... | reverse complement strand
GTATATTGGATTATTCTATTAACGTTCTTTCACGACCATCAAAACAACCATCAATATATGAGCTGGTTGACGGATCGCCCAGAACACCCATTATCTCGATCTGCTAACAATCGTTTGCTACTTTGTTACATGGTTCACCGCACCTACGCGGCAGGCACGACCACATCGTAAGAGCACATCAACACCAGCGCGTCCTCAGGTAATCTACCAAGGGCTCAGACAAGCATCCATTGCCACGATATATGAAGGCTACAACTAGGCTTTCTGGTGCGTCGCAACCAGCCGCTAGAGTATGGGATTGAAAATCCCCGTGTCGGTGGTTCGATTCCACCTCCGGCCACCATTTTTATTGACCTACAGCTTGACTACTTGGCGGAAAATGATCGGTAAGGACGTGGTAAGGACCAATCCTACCCACTATCCATGCCCGATAAAGCCCCCATATCTTAGTTTTACTGGCAGATCCGATCGAACATACCCTTCAATTTGCGAGACGCCAATTTCACCTGGTTTATAGCTTTAGTGAACAGCGATCTGACAAGCGCGGGTCCTTCTAGGGCTTTCCAAATTGCGGTGATTCGAGGTGCCGCTAGTCCCTAGCGAAAAGTTCATAAACTTGATAATTTCAAGTCTATTACGCTAACTGTGTCCTTGGGAGGCCTTTCAGATGCTTGGATGTGTCGACAGGCATTTGTGGCAAGCAGAATTGAATGAAACAACTAAACGCTTTCATGCCTTATTTTTATTTCTTCTCAGCGATCAACTCAACAGTCTGCAAGACTAACCACCGGCTGCTGTACAGATAATAGGCATCGATTATCTGCACATTGTATTCGCAGCCTATTGCCCAAAAGCTCTAAACCAAGATACTTTCGCAATCTAGGGGAAACGTGGTTTAAAGTACTTATTTTCGAAGAACAAAGGAGCGCAACCCAAGATGCTAAACATTCAATGTCAATGCGGTGGGACCGCATTGCAGTGGCGCGAGCGCAAAGAGCTATGGCGATTGGAATGCTGCTGTTCTGATTGCAGCGCGGGAATGCGCTTTTTGCATGAAACGAAGGGCGGCCCGCAGCCGCCAAATCACCAAATGCTCGACACCTTGTGGTTGCCCAATGATTTCTCTGTGACTCGAGGCTTGCCGAACATCGGCGTGGTCAAACTCTCTGCGGATTCGAGAAACACGCTTTTTTACTGCAAGGAATGCGGTACCAGTCTTATCACAGACCATGTTGTCTATCAGGACAAAGTGGTGATAACTCAGATTCAAAATTACGCTCAATTCCAAGGCATGAGTAGTGAACCGCATATGGCGGTCAAAGCTAGGCATTTTGTTGGCGATGTGGACCCTCACTCAATAGACAGCCTGCCCCCTTTTGCCGGCCCGCAAAGTGAGGTGTATGGCGGTGTTTCACAAACGTTGGTTGATGTCTTCCCCACTCTTTATCAACTGGGTGCAACAGGAGAGATGAACGCCCAGAAGCTGGCGGCGCTGCAGGGGATTACTTATGCCGGCGTTTAGACGCGGCTGACTATGGCTATATGGAAAGCTTAATCTATGGACCGTACAAAAGCAGTTTTCGAAAAGTCGCCACTAGCTTTCCACAGCGTTAAACCCCGGACCAGCAAACCCGTTCAGTGATCGCCCCTGACGTCTGCAGGCTAATAGGTCAGTGGCCACTCAGACGTTGACCAACTTCCGCCGAAAAGCTACCACCCTGACTTGCAGATGTGAAAAAAAGCCTGATCAAGATACTTTGGCAATCTAGGGGAAATGTGGTTTAAAGTACTTATCTATCATGACGGCTACCTTATCTGCTTTGTTCAAGACGAGACGACGGCACAAAGTGAATGTCTGATCTTAGATGCCCAGAATATCGCCGCTGGACCCGTTGCAACAATCCTTGTGCCTATCGTGTACCCTATGTCTTTCACTCGGGCTGGGTAAGCGCTCGGCCACTTAGGCTCGCTAACAAGAGGCACATAGATAGATAAATAGATACATAAACACAAGCAAAAACATAAAGGCAACATAGAAATCGTCATGCAGCATTACAAATCACCCTTAATCCCAACCGATGGGCAGCCAGCGATTGTCTACATTGATATCAAAAGTCCCTATGCCTTTGTCGCCCTTAAGCCCATTTTTGCATTAGAGCGCGAGCTGGATCTGCAGTTTGACTGGCGACCACTTACTTTAGATATTCCAAGTTACCTAGGCAGTGCGAAGAAAAAAGCTGGCAAGGTTGTTGAATCTAATCGTTCTGCGTCACAGTGGAGCGGTGTCAAATACGCCTATCGAGATGCAAGACGTTATATCGAGCGTCAGGGTTACATACTAAAAGGCACTGAAAAGATTTGGGACTCAAGCATCGCGAACATTGGTATTTTATGGGTTATTGAACACGCACGTGACAAGCTTGAAGCCTATTTAGAGGCGGTCTACGCGCCCTTTTGGCGACGAGAACTCGATATTGAAGATGTCACTGTTGTCGCCGCAAGTATTACCGCTGCTGGGGTTTGCGCCGATGGTTTTGAGGCTTTCCAAGCGGGTATCGGCAAACAGATCCACGACCAGCTGCAAGGACAATTGCATAGCAACAATATTTACGGTGTGCCGACCTACGTGATTGATGGGCAAATCCTATTTGGCCGCGAACACTTGCCGCTAGTGCGCTGGCACCTAACAGGCAAACAAGGTGACGCCCCCGATATCGCTTACGAACTGAACGACGCACCTAGTCTGGAACTTAACGCCGAACTTGGAGCTAAAGTAACCGCCCAAAAGAACGATATCAAGTTAACTCTATTTATCGACTTCAAATCACCGGCGGCCTATCTTGCCCTGAAACCCACATTAGATTTCATCAAGACACATCATCTTGACGTTAAGTGGTTACCGTTTCCAACCAAGCAGTCTGCCATTGCTGCTGAGCAAGACAACGAGACCAAAGGCGAAACCCATCGGCGCGTTCGCGCATTTCAGCGACAACAGATGCATGAGATGTACGCTGAGCTTAGCGATACGCAGATACATTTCCGGTCCAAACCTGGCAACAGCGATTTAGCATTGAATGTCTTAGCTAATTTATCCGTTGATCCAACAAGCTTTATTAGTCGAGCCTATGACGCCTATTGGATAGAGGGTAAAGATTTGAATGACGCAGCCGTGGTTGAACAACTGGTCACAGATGCGGGCCTGCGCTTTAGTATCGACTTGTTACATTCAAAAGCAATCGACAACTGTATTGAACAAGCGCAAGCACAGGGCGTTTTTGAGGTGCCGACTTTTGTGATCCAACAGCAGTTATTTATTGGCAGAGAGCATATGCCTTGGTTAAAAGAAATTGTCAGCGAAAAAAAGAAGTGCCTGTAAGACAACCAAACTCAACAAAATAGCCAGCAAGATATGAATAATTCAACAGCTCCGCAATACAAGCTTCCCGCCGAGGCATATTACGAAGATTCGTGGTTACTGCAGGAAAAACTCAAACTCTTTGGCGCGAGTTGGCTGTACGCAGGTCAAGCGAACGAGCTTAGCGAGCATGGCAGTTACAAAACGGTAAAAATCGGGCTCGATGAACTCGTCATTGTTCGAGATAAACAAGGTCAATTAAACGCATTCCATAATGTTTGTCGCCATCGAGGTGCGCAATTGGTACAGGGCACTGGTAACTGCGGCACGTTGGTTTGCCCCTACCATAAATGGACTTATGGCCTCGACGGCAATTTACGCGGCGTCGCAAAAAAAGATCAATTTATCGATATTGATACAGCGAACCTAGGCTTACACAAAGCAAGCCTGGCAACTTGGATGGGCTTGATATTCGTACACTCCGATGAAAACCCAAGAGAAACACTTACGCAATGGCTTGGCAGTATTGGTACAGAGCTTGAGTCCTTTGGCGCTGACAAATTGGAACTGCTAAAAACCGATAGCATCTGTTTCGAAGCGAATTGGAAGTTCTATATCGAAAATCATATTGACTGGTTGCACTTGTGGTTTGTGCACGCAGAGACACTAGACGCACTTGATCACGAAAAGGGACAATTTGAGCAATTAGGTCGGCATTGGATCTCATACGAACCCGCCAAAGCTGAATATGCAGACGCTTATAAGACAAGTAGTCCCCTGCCCGATATCCCCCATGTCAAAAAAGCCGCGGAACACTATTCGGACAACGGCGCGCATTTTATTTTCCCCAATCTACCTATTTTTACCGGCACAAGCTTCTTCGCGATCGCAGAGCTGATTCCCCTCACAGCCGAGCGAACTGAGATGAAAGTTAATCTGTTGGGGGTTCCCGGCGGCGATACTGACGCATTCTTTGAAATTTTTAACGCAATCACCAAAGACGAGGATGCCAAAATAATTGAAAACATCCAGCGCAACGTTCGTGACAAACACTTTTCAATTGGGCCGCTGGCGCATACTTACGAAAAAGCGATCGCCGACTTTCATGATAACTATATTCAACTAATGGAATTATAGGTTGGCGAATATTGATCTTGATAGTCTCACAGGTATTTGGCGCCGCGAATCCCTCACAATCGAGCAAGGTGACTCATTCGAGGACTCCGCAGTCTATTGGTTGCAAGATGGAGACTTCTTCGCAGACATGCGTTGGCCGCTAAGACCAGGAGAGACAAACTTGTCGACCGTAAGTGCCTTCGCGGGTCGGACACATTGGACACCACCCAAAATAGAATTCCATCACCATATCGACATCGACCCCCAAGACTCTAAGGATGAAGGGGTTCTCACCATCGTAAATGGCAAGTTGTGGGAACATGGCGAGGCAACCTTAGAGGGACGGTCTATAAAATTCAAAGAACAATGGATGCCGTTGCACGCTACAAATCAATCGCGGTCTACCAAAACCACCGTCGTGGATACAGCCGACGAAATAGGTTACTTAGTACAGGTCGATAATTACGCCATTGGCATGAACAAGACTCGGGGCGCTTTCAGCGCCGCCTGCTTAAAACGATCAACTACAAAAGAATCATGGCATTTACTTCAACTCATCGGCGACATCAGGCAGTTGCACCCCCTCATTAAAGCGCATCGCATTAGACTAATGCAGGAGAAGGACTTGTGAGCTACGAATGGTATGACGTGTTAGGTAATATTGGGGTGTGCATGATCCTAGGTTGTTACCTTTTATTGCAGCTTAGTAAACTAGATTCCAACGGTTTGTTATTCTCGACCTTTAATGGCGTTGGCGCCCTACTGATTCTTATCTCCCTTTCTTATGAATTCAACTTATCCGCATTTTTTATCGAGCTTTTTTGGCTACTAATAAGCCTGTTTGGAATCGTCAGATACCTACTTAGAAAAAGAGAGTCAGCCACATGAGTTCGCAGCACAAAGGGCTAGCATCAACATTATTTGCGACAGCCTCTGCTGCGCTACTTTTTTTACTGCTACCGATCGTGGTTGGCTGGATTTCTGATCAATTTCAATTAGACGAGCAGCAGGTCGGCCTTATCGTTAGCATTTATTTTGGTGGATTTCTTATCACTTCAGTCATTGCATATTTCGCCTTTGGAAAAGTCAAAAACTTAACCGCTATACAACTGGGATATTTTTTACTGGTACCCGGCTTAGTCCTCTGCGGCTTGGCAACAAGCACTCTACCTCTTTCGATTGGGCTTGCCTTTTGCGGCATTGGTAGCGGCTTGCTCTATGGCACAGGAGTTTCAATTGTATCCGCACACACTGAGAGTGAGCGCGCATTTGGAGGCATGGTCGCAACTCAACAGGTTATTGCCTTAGCACTCATTTACTGCTTACCCGTTTGGATTTACCCCAACTATGGATACGAAGCATGCTGGCTGATTCTTGCCTCGATTGTCTCAATCACAGCACTCTCCTCGACCTGGATTTCTTGTGTTGAGGTCAACGAAAATGAACCCGCAGTTGTAAATTCTTCTAGAACCGCGACACTGGGAATCGTCAGTCTCTTATTTCATTTTTGCCTGTTGTCTGCAGTATGGACATTTATCGAGAGATTGGGCATCGAGCGCGGCTTTAGTTCTGAAGACATCGCGCTATCTTTAGCACTGTCTCTCGCAGGTGGTCTTGCTGGCGCGCTTATAGCCGTCACCGTTGGCAACCGGCTCGGCGCGTTATTGCCACATATAGTCTCTGCGATTGCTTTCATTGCCTCTTTCTATTTCTTAGCGCTAAGCTCACAGTGGGAAGCGTTTCTTACATCGGTGATTATATTTTCCGCGGCATGGGCCTATTGTCTTTCCTACCAAATGGCGAGCATTGGCAATCTCAGTCATCGCACGGCAGTACTGATTCCAGCCGTTCAGGGTATCGGTGCTATGCTAGGACCACCCCTCGGAGGATGGATTATCGGTCAAAGTGGGTATACCAGCTTATTGCTTAGCGCGGCTGTTGTGATTGCGATTTCTAGTCTGGCTTTTTGTTATCAGTCGAAAGACAATGGGCGGATTCAAAATGTCTAACGGTGCGATACGTGTCGAGGAACTCTTTAACGGATCATTTTCATGATAACGATCCCATCAAAAAATACGCTCTGGGTAAGCCACAGGGCGGACTGAAAAAAGCATTACGACTATACTAACCCTGTGCAAACTCGACCCGAAGCTTGTCAATTTCCATACCAACACTCTCAACAATCGCCGTGAAAGATTCCCAGTGCGCAGGCAGAATATCGACATCAGCGCAAGCTTGCATCGCTTGCCAACCCCTTTCCCCTGGCAGAAAAATCTCATCAACACCCGGTCTTCGTTTAGCACTTTTTACCGCAGAAACAAGTCTATCAGAGCGACGACCGGCTTCTCCAGCAGGCATCCAGTGAGTCGGATCGATTACAACAAGACAAGCACCACCTGTTAGCGCCTCTGTTTGAGGTTCAAGCCAATGCGATGGTGGCCCATTGATCTCTGGACTCATCCGTGCGCTTGGATTGATAACACCAGCAAGCATTTCTGTAAATAGGTTAAACGCGTACATACGCGGCGTTGCAAACACTGACGGTGCATCGCAGTCAGAAATCCTTCCATAGTCATTCATTTGTTTGAAATAGGGCGCTGGATCATCGGTCAACTCACCTGTTTGTGGATCGACTAAAAATTCGCCTTTAAGTTTTTCACCTTGGAAATAGGCTTCGCTAATATCCCCGTCATGTACTTCGACAGCCTGAATGTCTGACACAATGGGTGGCAACTCACCGCCCGGTGTCGCAGCGGCAAAAGGCGCGCCAGACAATACATTCTGCATTGCCCCCCAGGGTGAGACGAGCGGCAAACTATTATTCGTCGCCATCGCAAACATGCCTTTGCGAGCAGCCATACGTACATAAGTGCCAAACGCGCCGGCGTCGTTAAAGTCGCGCACGAAACCAATTGCAATAGCACTGCTACGCGCTTTAGCTATTACAGCCTCCATTGCCATCGTCACAGCCCATTGACCCGATGCACGTTTGGCATCCATAACCAGCCAAGTCGGACCTTCATCGACGATCTCTGGCACCGCGGTGACGTCCATTGTGCCAGTACGAGCAAGTAATACTGGAATTTCAAACACGCCAATACCTTGGGTCGACTTACCGTTACGGTCGCCATCGGAAACACAATGTGCAATCACGCTAGCCTGTTCAGTCGAAAAGTCGAGTGCAAGTAAAACACGACGATAACAATATTCCAAAAAATCTGGGTTTTCATTGATCATGTTAGTTGTGCGTTCATTTTGCATTGTTGACTCCGTGTGAACTTAGACATGAGGCTCGGCGACTAAACACGTTAAATGTTAACATTGTTAGGCTGAACTAACCTTTGGAGAATTTTGAATGACTGAACCGGCACTTCAACGCCTACCTTCAAACTGCACTGCCGATGATATTGTCGAAGCTAACGAGCGGGACGGCGGCGTCATTGTAGATGGTTGGTTAAGCCCAACTTTACTAGAAAATTTCAACCATGAACTCACGCCTTGGCTAGATCAGCATGGCGGCACTAACTCTGGATCTGAGGCATCCGACAATTTTCTAGGGTTGCGCACCAAGCGCCTCCAGGGTTTATGCACTAAAGCGCCGAGTTTTATAGATATCATGCTCGACGATAGGATTGTCGGTTTTGCCGAAGCTGTGCTTGGTCCAGTAGGACCCACGATTATCTTAAATAATGGCGAGGTCATTGATATTGGCCCTGGTGAATCCGTGCAACCTATTCACCGCGACGACGATGCTTGGAACTTTGCAAATACCTCAAACCCAATGATCGTGAACACAATTACTGCATTAGTTGATGTGACACCTGAAATGGGCGCAACACTCGTTGCGCCAGGCAGTCACCGTTGGGATCGCGATCGCCTGCCGACAGAAAAAGAAATCATCGCTTGTGACTTACCCGCCGGCTCCGCGCTTTTTTTTAGGGGCGATACGCTGCATGCGGGCGGCACAAACAGGACCAACAAACGTCGCAGGGCGCTGTCAACCGGATTGTGCTGTGGCTGGTTACGTCCGGTTGAGAACAGCTATACCAATATACCCATCGAAACTGTTAAAGGCTTTCCTCGTCGGGCACAGGAATTATTAGGCTACGCACTCTACGATGCATCTGAAGTCGGCGGCGGCTATCTTGGCTATCATGATATGGGGGATCCGATGCGGCTATTTGATTAAAAATATCAGCGACGCCTGGTAACTAAAAAAAGCTCAGCGGACGAACATGAAAAGACACGCCTCGACAAAGTTTACCCTAGCGCTCTTCGGCTTTAGAGCGCCTAACAAGCTGTAAAGCCGAACCTACGAGAGTCGGTTATTGCGGTGGAAAGGCGCTGAACATCTCTTTTGATAAAAGATCTGCTGCGTTATCCCGAATCGATGGCGACAGCTTTTTAGGTAAACGCCCCTCAGCGATCGAACGCCAAATAAGACCCTTTGTTTCTGAACTTAAAAGGTCAATAACAACCGTACCTTCCTCGTAAGTTTTTGGTTTGCCGCCGCCGGTACTGTAGCCAATCGCTACCGAAGACCCATAAGATCCCGTCGACACGCCACCATGAACACCATCATAGTAATTATTAAACTGTTGCGCTGAGTAACGCTCATCTTTCGACACGTGATAGTTCACTAGGAAATCAGCATTACCCGACTTGGCTTCAGTAAAGCCTTTGGACGTTAGCTCGCGGTTAATAAATCGACGTACTCGATTATTTGCATCGCCGCAACTGGAATATCGCGAGTCACGAGACGGGTACACATCATCGTACCAGCGGTAAGTTTTCAGTTCGCTAAAGTCGACGCTCGCATCATGGTCGTAGCTATATGTCGGTTTACTGGCACAGCCTTGCAAAAAAAGATGATATAAGGATTAAACACGCTAGTCTTTTCATAAGTTGTTTCTTTATTTATTCGTTGTTATCGGCTGAAGAGCTGGCCGCGGGGCGAAAACAATACCACCTATTTTCATCGCCTAGATAGACCTTTTGCGACGCCTTACTTTCTATTGTTTACTTCAGGTGTTTGATTGCTGTCAATGCAGATCATTCAAGACAGGCACCAACCAAACCCGACTACACCCACACCCAACTAGAACGTATCATTCGCTCACGCTAAAACAACTGGCGTGATAACCAAACAGGTGGGAGAATCTGAACCTTCAGACATTCGTATAAGCAACAACGCCAGCACGATTAGACAAGATTCATATGAGCGTAAACCATCCCATACACTTGCAAAGCACCTATCTATAAAATGACATTCGAAAAAATCTACGAAAGAGCCGTCAAGCGAAAAGGCGAAGCGGCCCTTCTGGACAGCTTGCCCGAGATGAATACTCCTCGCGCACTGGCCCAAATATCTGACGCTATCTATCTGCGGGAAATGTCTAAATGTGTGTTTCGGGCCGGCTTTGTCTGGAAAATTGTTGAATACAAATGGCCAAATTTTGAGCGAGCCTTTGCCAACTTTAATCCTAAGGCTGTCGCTAACTTCAGCGATGAGAGACTTGATGAGCTAGCTCTAGATGCTTCCATCATCAGGAATAGAACCAAAATTTTGACAATTCGAGATAACGCCATGTTTGTCTTGGATATGATCGAGCAACACCAATCTTTTGGACAGTTTCTGGCGAGCTGGCCTGAAGATGACATCGTTGGCCTACTACTGTACCTAAAGAAACATGGCAGCCGACTGGGCGGTCGCACTAGCCAATACTTTCTTCGCTTTGTGGGCAAAGATACGTTCATGTTCACTCAAGATGTGGTTACGGTGCTGATCGCAGAGGGCATCGTTGACAAGGAACCGAACAGTCAAAGAGATTTGCGGGCGGCCCAACAAGCATTCAACCAATGGCACGATGAAACCGGCTTACCCTATAGTCATCTGAGTCGCATCATGGCCGCATCACTCGGCACGGGTAACGAAGAACCCGTCCATATATGAGCCTAATCCTTTGAACCTCGCCGCCGATAAACCAGCAGTTCTGTTCTAAATTGAGAGCGTCAGGTCAGCCAATTTCTAGCGAAAGCTTACCGAGACAGCAGATAAAGTTTATTCAGGGTATTTTTAACAAATTGTAGAGGCTTCTCTTAAATGTCAGAGGTTAGCGATTGTCCAAATTGCAGTAGCTCAAATCTGCTAATCAACATATGGGGCTTCCCTAGCGAAGATGCACTGTACGAACTGGAAAAATCAGGTTATGAGACGAATCTGATGGGCTGCGAACCACCTCTGAAGGAAGAGAGAGTGTTTATCTATCATTGCAAGGACTGCGGTGAACGCTTCGGTGCTTACACGCTGTGAATGTTGGACACGATTGTAGGTTTTAAAGAAAATAAAGAAACCCGTTAATCAGTTTCTCTTTGTCTTGGGGCAAAGCACCCTTTCAAGCTCAGAAAATAAAGCTATAGGGTTTATGACGACCATCCAAGCTTATCCTTCCAATTGTTAACAGCTGGCAGACTTTCCAGCACGCGGGAATCTTCAACAGCAGACAACCTACCTGCAGGTCTATCGGATGGCAACGCTCGATGGCATCATTACGGAACAAGAACAAACCATGCTGACCGCGACAGCAGACGGATTAAATCTTAATAGTACTGAAATTCAAGCGGTAGAGGATTTTGTAAAGCTAGAGAAAGGAAATCGTCAGGTTTAGCGATAGTGGCTCGACTTTGAGTTAGAGCCGGCTATGCAGTTTGTGTCAATGGCAGCTTAATAACTATGGCAGTAATTGCACCCTTAGCGTATCAATGACATTGTTCGCATCATGCAGAAGCAGTACTACTACTGTTTGCTATCACTGTTTACTGCTTTAGAACACTAAAGGAGCCTGCTTTTGCTGTGTACTTGACTCAAACCAATGGCAAGCCCCTAGTATCGTAGATACCTGATAGCGTTACAATTCACGCAAAGAGAAGGTATTTAATATGAGTGGTATACGCTATCCAGAAGAGTTCAAGATAGATAGGCCACATCCAGTCAAATCAAAGCTAGACCAACTGGGCATGCTTAAGTAGTTAGCCCCCTCGCACAAACATTGTCCTTACAAATGCGAACGTGCTTTGAACTAAAAACAAAACTAAACAACCAAAATAGATATTTGCATGTGCCTGTATGTAGCCAAGAATCATGAGGCCAGAGACTATAAAGATAGTAGCGAGAAGTCCTGTTTGAAATAGAAAGATTTTAATAGGGAAAGTCTCCTTGTGCCCTTGCGCCCTCAGCAATAACATTCTTTTGGGAAATATCAGTAAACCTATGACTGAGTAGAGGCATATAGACCAACAAATAATTTTCCAAGATAAGTCTGCATCGTTAATACTGAAGATGCCAAACGGCAGAAGCCCACCAAACATTGCACCAAAGGCTGAATAGGTTAAAAGTCGAACACGAAAGTTGTCAGGGTCACTGAAAACTCCTGAACTTCGACTTAATGCAATTAATATGGCTGAAAACCCAACTATAGCTACTGCTATCTCTGCAATTAATTGAAGGCCTTCAAAGTTAGGCTCCATGACCTAGGCTCCTTATCCAATTGATGAATTAAACATAGCTGGACTCCCCATCCACTCAATTGTGAAGGCCTTAATTCCATGCTGTGGCTTAAGTATCGCACATTGGCGCCTCTGCCTTAAAAGGGTCGTGGCCAATGGTGGTTCTGCAAGGGCTAGAATCAAGATAGGCAGGCCTTAGAATCGGCTCTGAGAGGCCCGTGTCAATATTCTGTCTTAATTAAGGTTTAAGAGTCAATGCGGCAAGGATATCTTGCTTAAGGATAAGCTTGGTTATCAAAGGGCAATGGGGGCTGCAAGTAATGCAGTTTTAGTGTGCAGTGTGTGGGGCTGTAGATGCCCCCGTGCCTTTTAAGGCAGGGACACCCTTCGTTTCGTTTAACTTTCTGTGCTATTTACCGCTGCAATAATCATCCCCTTAGTGAATTAGCCATAAAACAGAGGAAGAAACAAAATTGCTAAAGCAGACCCAAGAGCTTTGGCCTCAGTCAGGCTCTCAGCGGCTGTAGCCATTCCGATACCGCCGACAAATAAACCTAGCCAGCCCCAATAAACTGCCCCATCAGCAAAGTTTAAAAGTGCTTGGTCACGATTTTGACTGACACCACCTTTAGCTACTGCATAGGCAATACCTCCACCAAAAACTATTGCTATGCTAACACTGTCTACAAATGCAGATAAGCCGGCTGCCATATCCATTATCCAAGCCAAAAACATGCTTTGATAACTAAGCCAAGTAGATCCTGCCCGCCCTTTTAGTCTCCTAAGTAATCAACCCGGTCGTCTGCAAGCCATCATGCCAGCACCATTACAGTCATTGGCCATCAAAAGTATCAACACACCACTGAGTCCAAAATTTGAATGATCATCAGCAATGACCATACATGACCGTTCTTCAAAAAATGTGGTTTATAGTTCCTATCTTCCACCAGACCCTGTTAACTGTAAAATTCGTTACACTTCGGCTAGGCAAAATAGTCCACCAGGAATCTCACCTGTGACTGGCGATTGCTAATTCAATATTAACCGATTTGGTTTAGTTGCCTCCATGAAAACCAAATAATCATATAACTAGGCTATCATAGGGCACTTTTACTACGCTCCGTTTTGGCATGGCTTCGCCGTGTTGCGCTAAAACTCCACTACGTAAAAAGTACGCCATATAGCGGCGTTATGTGTTTAACAGGAGTTAGGCATGATTTCTCAAGTATTATCCATTATAGGAGCTTCGATCTTTGGCATACTTGGTTTTATGCATCTTATTTATACTCTTTGCATTAATAAGTTTAATCCAAATCAATCTGATGTTAGAGAAGCTATGAATAGCACTTCACCTGTTCTCAGAAAAGAAACGACTATTTGGCGTGCATGGGTGGGTTTCAATGCTAGCCATAGTTTAGGCACAATAATTCTTTCCGCTATTTACATTCCTTTAGCTTTCTCACGTAAAGCTTTTTTGATTGTATTATCTTTAACGGCACAAACGGTGCCATCCATCGCAGCTGTTTTTAATGCAGAGACGATAGAAGGCGTAGAGGTTGAAATTCGTCGGCCGGATAATGGTATTTACCCATTGATTATTTTTTCCCATGGAATGGGAGCATGCCCAGCTGATTACGCTGGCATTCAAGACCGTCTCGTTAATGCAGGTTATATAGTAGTTTCACCAAAACATGCAGATTGCATTTCAGGCAACACAACGCCTGATATACCATGGCGCAAGTCAGGAAAGTGGACAGACACAACAAATAGCAATCGAAGAGATGACCTTCATAAGCTGCTAGATGCGTTACCCTCTAGTACTTATGCCCAATACACAAAGACCTTTAAGCAAGTTGGTTGCATGGGCCATTCTATGGGTGGCTATACCTGCATGGGGCTGGCCGGTGCTTGGGATTCATGGAAGCGAAATGAAGTCATTTCTGTTGCATTGCTCTCGCCATGGAACAAACCCTTTGTGCTGCAAGACAGAATGAGCAATATGACTAATGTTAAAACTCTTTATCAAGGTGGTTCAAGAGATCGCCCAATATCACCTAGCTTAATTGAATCAAATGGCACCTTTAATAAAACCAAGCCATCTAAGTATTTACAAATTTTTAAAAGAGCTAGGCATTCATCCTGGACTGATGGGATTTTAGCCAAACGATTCCACGAAGAAATGAGCTACTACATCACTTCATTTTTTGATATGTCACTCAAAAGTAGTCATAAAGAAAATCTCGAAATAAAAAAGTCGAAGGTAACTGAGCTAAAGTTTGAGCACTGAGATGACGGCAATATATCGAGAGTGCCAATGTAACCTTAACAAGTTTGTGCTCAAGACTTAATTTCCGTTACACCTTCTGCGATTGCTGCGCAATCATATGGCAGAAGGTTTAACTACAATCAAGCTTGTAAGAAAGCTGTTAGGAATATGGATGAGAAATTATTTACGTTGTTAACTATTGTAAAAGTACATGATTGTCTAGCTGCTCAATAGGGGCTTGTTCGCCTGGTGTATAACGACGTGCGCTGACTCGCTTTACCAGTGTGGAGCTCTGCATATATCGTACGCACATTAGCAACCTGAGATATCGGCCTGCTTAGATGTAGGGCGATGATGCAGGACATGCACCACGGTCATCTAAGGTCGTTCCTATGAAACCATCTCACATAACAGCGCGCCGTCGTTAAAACCGGTACCTTAGCTTAACGGTAAAATTGTCGGCCTGTGGGTCATTCCAAGGGCGTTGATATAGTTTGTCTAATCTATCTTCTTCATCAGACTCAACGATTCTTCCACCTTTTGAATACACTACATAAAGATAAGCTAACGGGAGGATTTCATAGCGATACCTAATTTGAAAGGCCAAATCACTCAAGCTAAAAGGTGATAGATCAATATCAACAGCAGTCAAATCGCCGCCGCCATCCCCCAGATAAGCACTGGGATCTCTCGCCGTAAAAGCAACCATTTGGGCCTTAATCCGTAATTCGTGCTTTTCACCACCAAACCAATTCATCGAGGCAACGGTCGTTCTTTGTTTTTTTGCATAGATGCCTAGTAGATTATCCTCAATCCAATTGAGCCAATCTTTCTCATCGTTGTGCTGATACATCAATGAGAATTTGAGGTTATCCCTGGGCGTAAAATTGACCATTGCAGTATAAGTTTTCGAGAAACCCAACGCTGAAAACCATTCTGACCCTTTCTCCCGAGCGACCGTCAATCCATAACTAAATCGGTTTGACGAAGGCCCCATAAATTGAATTTGAGTACCATAG
>Ga0233439_10003800_pt1 | contig 15270 bp, 9 predicted proteins | sample SI_123_September_6_FD_182713 | JGI IMG/M metagenome (GOLD analysis project Ga0233439, IMG submission 182713) | Seawater microbial communities from Saanich Inlet, British Columbia, Canada - SI_123_September2016_100_MG | ecosystem: Environmental > Aquatic > Marine > Inlet | place: Canada: British... | reverse complement strand
TTCTGGTTCTGGTTCTGGTTCTGGTTCTGGTTCTGGTTCTGGTTCTGGTTCTGGTTCTGGTTCTGGTTCTGGTTCTGGTTCTGGTTCTGGTTCTGGTTCCGGGTCGGGTTCCGGTTTCATTATTTCTTGTGTAGGCATTTCTTGTATTATATCACCAGGTTGTTCTATATCTTCAATATCTTCAATAATAGGTAAAGGGTCTATTTGTTCTGGTATATCTTGATACTCAACTGGTATTAATTCTGTATATATCGGGGTTCCCTTTCCACACTTATCTTTATTTTTATTTAGGTCTTGACTTATATTAATTAATCTATATAATTTTAAACCTTGGTCTCCTGAAATAATCATCAATCGAATAAACTGTGTGTTCTCCTTTAATATTAACTTATTTATACCTTCTTGTAATGTATCTATAGTTAAAGATGGATAGCGCTTATATTCAGGTATATCTTGAAAGTTAAAATCTTTTTTTTCAATACTGGATATTTTATAATTATATCGTCCATTTTCTAAACACGTTTCAATTTCTATTTTTATATATTGATTATCTTGAATTGGAAATAAATCATCTTTTAAATAATCAGATATAGACTTTTCTCTTTGTTGAGTTGGTCTTGACTTTCTTGATTTATTTTTTGTAGTTTTATTTCTTTTACGTGTATTTGACATTATAATATAAACCTATAAATTATTCACAAATATTGATACTAAATCATTGCAAAATGGAAAATTGAAAACTGTATTTACATATATTTGTAGGTAACTAATTGATACAATGAATTTCACCATTGAAGCGCCAAAACGTAAAACCATTGTTATGGTATTTGATGTAGAGACTACTGGTCTTCTACCCAAAAAAGATAAGTCTAATCCTCTCCCTTTATCTATTGATTCTTATCCTCATATTCTACAGCTGAGTTATGCATTATACAATATTTCTACACATAAGCTAATCGAAACCTACGATACTTATATTAAAGTGAAAAGGGATATTGAAATAAGTGAAAAGATTACTGAATTAACTGGTGCTACTAGAGAAAAATGTAATAACGGAACATTCATTATTGACGCTCTTCATAAGTTTTATGAAGCATATATGAAAGCAGAAATTATTGTAGCTCATAACAATGTTTTTGATAGAAAGGTAATTGAACTTGAAATTGAAAGAAATAGAGAACAGATTATTAAAAGGGCACCTGCTTGTATGACAATATTCAACCCTACTTATGAAGAAATACATAATATAGAGCATTACTGCACTATGCGTAAAGGAACCACAATTACGAATATTGTCTTGGAATCGAAATTCGCCGGTAAGCCTCCATCATTAAAGTGGCCTAATTTACTAGAACTATATAAAAAATTATTTGACAATGAATCTGTTAACGGATTACATAACTCAATGGTTGATGTATTAGTCTGTCTACGCTGTTATATGAAAATGCGTCATAATTATGATTGCGGTCTAATTACAAATAAATAAATTATTCTTTACATGTAATATAACTAATTACTTTTTCTTATGGTGTTTCTTTTTTGTTTAAGCCGAGCACATTTCACAAATTTCATCTTCTTCTTGATTTGATGATGATTTTTTTTCTGGTTCAATAGTAAATTGTTGTGCTTGATGTCTTGCACGTCTACGCAAGTAATAAATGCCTGTTTTTAATCCCTTATTCCAAGCATAAAAATGCATGGATGTCAAGTTATTATAATTTGGATCTTCTAACCATAGATTTAAACTTTGACTTTGGCATACAAAAGCACCTCTATCAGCAGCCATATCAATCAAATTACGCATTGGTATTTCCCATACAGTTTTATATTTATCCTTTAGGTCTTGTGGGATTGAATCAATTTGTTGAATACTTCCATTATTCGCAATGATATTGTTTTTTACTTTATCATTCCACATATCTATTTTCATTAGGTCTTTCATTAAATATTTATTTACAACCATAAAATCACCTGCTATTGTGCGACGACTATAAATATTACTAGTAATAGGCTCAATACATTCATTATATCCTAAAATTTGGGAGGTAGACGCTGTTGGCATAGGTGCTACTAATAATGAATTACGAAGTCCATATGTTTTAATTTGTTCTTTTAATTTGTTCCAATCATACATTTTGACCCTTTCATTTGGATCTACATCCCACATATCAAATTGTAAAATACCTTCACTTGCCGGGGAACCCTCAAATGTGCTATATTTACCGTCTTTCTTTGCGATTTGACAGGATTCGGTAAGAGCTGCGTGGTAAATGGTTTGAAAAATACGTAAATTTATTTCCTTTGCTTTATCGGAATAAAATGGTATATTTAATAGAATAAATACGTCAGCTAATCCCTGAACTCCAATTCCAATAGGTCTATGTCTAAAATTACTACGTTCAGTTTTTGGCGTAGGATAAAAGTTTACATCTATTATACAATTTAAGTTATATGTTACAGTGCGTGTTACAGAGTGTAGTTTATAATAATCAAATGAAGTTTCTCCATTTTCATCAGTAACTATAAATGACGGTAAAGCAATACTAGCCAGATTACATACAGCTGTTTCATTAGCATCCGAATACTCTGTAATTTCACAACATAAATTAGATGATTTAATTGTGCCTAGATTCTTCTGATTACATTTGTTGTTTACAGCATCTTTATATAATAAATAAGGTGTGCCAGTTTCCATTTGTGCGTCTAAAATTTGAAACCATAAATCACGTGCTTTCATAGTTTTTCTACCCTTACCTTCATTTTCATAAAATGTATACAATGTTTCAAAAGCCTCTCCGTAAACGTCAGATAATCCCGGACATTCATCAGGACACATTAAAGTCCATTCTTTTCCTTCTTTGACTCTCTGCATAAACAAATCTGAAATCCAAACGGCATAAAACAAATCTCGTGCTTTCAAATCTTCATCTCCGTGATTTTTACGTAAATCTAAAAACGATTCAATGTCTGCATGCCACGGTTCCATATACATTGCGAAGCTGCCATTACGCTTTCCGCCACCATTATGAACTAGACCATTATGAATAGTATAATTATGTTCTTGTTTCATTTGTAAATCATATACGATACCATTATAATGGGTAGTTTCAATATCTTTTATACGAGTGAGTAAATAATTATCATATTTCATATATTTGAAAAACTGTTTATCGTTATATTCTAACTCCATCAAATCACATATTTCACGTGTTCTCGGAATACGCAGAGTATATGAAATAAGTTTGTTTTCAATCATTCCACGACTTGTCATATGTTTTTCACCTACTCTATCACGGATACTTCCACTTGTTAATATTCCCATTTTTAAACAAATAGTGCGTACGCTTTCAATCAAATTCACTGATGTGCTATCAAATACAACTTCATTATTAGACATACAACCGTCTGTTTCCAACATTCCTTTAAGGACATACTTTAATTTTTCAACAGGTAAATTCAACCATTTTGGTAGTATACGCTTTTGTTTGTTTTCATTATAAAAATCATTATATCTAAACGGCAATTCGAGATGTCTATTCCAACGAAATCGTGTAATATTACCATCGATTGTAGTAAATGATTGAATACTCCGTTCTTTAAAATAATTTTCAAGGTAAGCAATTGTTTCTTTTTTATTATGTGTATGAAGAGATACATATCCAGCTGTATCATTAGAACTATTAATACAACCATCTCCCAAAATAATACCATATGTTCTACAATCATCGTGTGTTAAATTGCTAACATCCTTTTCATATTTTGGAATTGAGTATACAACCATATCATTTTCATCCAATTCTTTTGCCTCTACCCAATCAAACTGCGCTAGATTTTTATCCAATCTATTTTTGATAACATCATAATTTATACCTTTTTGTTGATTTTGTAATACATATACTGGGTGTTCTGGAGTAATACGCAATGGAAAGATAGAATGTGCTGTTTTTATTTCTAACATTTCATCATCATATACATGTTCTAATACATCCTGTATAACTTCGGTTTCTCCAAGTGCGTTGAATATCTTTGTTACACCACTTTCACAATGTTGTATTTCTTTAGGACCATCTGTTGTATATATAATTGTTTCTGGATGAACACATTGATCGACGTACTTAGCGGTGTGGTTAAACACTCGTAACATTGGTACAATACCATTTGAAGAACCATTTGTTCCACGAATATCGCTACCAGACGCACGTATATTATGAATATGTAAACCAATTCCTCCAGCCCATTTTGAAATCAAAGCACAGTCTTTTAATGTATTGTAAATACCCTCAATACTGTCATTTTCCATAGCAATTAAATAACAAGATGATAATTGTGGATGTGGTGTTCCAGCATTAAATAGAGTAGGTGTAGCGTGTGTAAAATATTTTTGAGACATCAATTCATATGTTTCTTTTATTTTTTCTATATTATCGCCATGAATACCCATTGCTACTCTTAACCACATGTGTTGTGGTCGTTCTACTATTACTTTATTTACTTTCATTAAATAGGCACGTTCCAATGTTTTAAATCCAAAATAATCTATCAAAAAATCACGAGTATAATTACATACACAGTCTAATTCTGTCTCGTTTAATTTGGCAATCATATACAAATCATCTGTAATTAATGGAGAATGTTTTCCATGTTTATCTTTATTCATGTATAATTTTGTCATAGTTTCAATAAATGATGAGGAAGTATTTTTTTGATGATTTGCTATAATTAATCTACAAGCTAATACATTATAATCTGGATGAATAGACGCCATTGTAGCACATTGTTCTGCTGACAACTCGTCTATTTTTGCGGTTGAAATATTGTTATATAATTGGTCTATTACTTTCATTGCTAAAGACGTATAGTTGATTTTCAAATTTTCTCTAAGAGAAGGCACGGGAATATCATAGGTTTCTTGACCGAGCGTTTTTATACGTCTCAATATCTTATCAAAAGATACTATTTCTGTCTTTCCTGACCTCTTTGTCACATACATTTCGTCTTCAAAATTCATACTACTCATTATACAAGACTATCTATAATAAATGTATAAACTTGTCTATATATTGTTTTACACATTTATTTGGAATCTAATTTGATTAAACATATTCGATTACTTAATGGTATATTATTGATTGTATGGGCGCCTGATACATCATCTACCGATACTGTTGTTTTCGTAACTTTACGTTTTGGAGATCGATGTTCGTATCCACTGTGTTTTTCTTCCTGAATAATATCCCATACCTCTTTTATTTTGAATATTGCTTCAGAAAACCAGTCACGATTACGTTCTATTAATACACAAGATATTTCGTCCAAATACCAATATAGTGTATTAAATAATACGAGCCCTTCTGACTTTAATTCTTCTTTCGTTTGGGTTATCCATTCATTTACTGCTTCTATATTTAGATCTATATCCAATGGCATATAATGATAAATTGGTTCCGCATTTTCACTGAAATCGCTTTTAATAAAATGTAATACTACGCCCCGATATTCAGAATTGCTGATATTATTATAAAAATCCGCCTCATTCTCATATTCTTTTATACGTGTTTCAACAAAATCACATTTGTCTAACTTACACGTTTCCATTTGTATTTGCGTTTGAATCCAATATTCTTCTTTTGGAATACCTGTTATCTCTCTATTTACTATATTCTTAATTTCTAACATATAACCATATTTTACACTTGTAGGTAGTATATTAATACCGTCTGGAGAAGCACCTATAAATTCATAATCTTGATGTCGTATACAACCAAACTCTCCTATTTTTGTTTGATATAAATCCTCATATATCATTACTGTTACTGGTTCATATTTTACTCCCCAATGCATTGGTGTATTCATTCCGTATGATATTTTATCATTTTCACTATTGAATGCTTTACATTTCTCGTATATCAAACTATTTATCTGTGATTGTGAACCGAGTGCCTTCCATAACGAGCTTGCCGATAATAACGTGTTTCGAAAGTCATACCATTCTTGCGTTCGTTGTGCGGGTTGCGGTTGGTTTTGAAGATACTCGATTGTTTCTCTCAAATTTTCTATTTCAATTTCATTTACACCTTCTATTGCGTTTGATGTATTTGATATTGACCTCGTTTTTACGTGATTATTATAAAACAAATAATCATCATGCAAGTTCTCTATAAACTCTGTTATTTGTTGAAAATCTTCTTCATCGCATACATCTATATTTATCCATTCTTGAAATAGAACTTCACTTATGGAAAGAAACATATATGTGTAGAATTTCGGAGAAGACATTTTTAAAATATTATTTTCATAATAATCATCTATTTGTTGATAAATATCCTGAATAATATCGAATACATCTTCATCTGTAAATGAATCAAATAATGGGATTGTTACATCAGTATCATTTGTTGTTGTTGAAATGATTGTATCATTATCTGTAATATCTTCTTCTATATTTTCACTTGATGACGTTGTTGTATAACAACTGCTATCACTGGTTGAACTATCCGATAACCAAAATTCATATTCACTTGTATCTGACATTGCTTATATAATATATACACTTGTTTTTATATGTATATATTATTACTTTGTATCTAGAACATTGTAAAATTGAATAATTATATCTATATATGAATAAATTAACTAACAAAATGAATAGATTACCTATTGAACTTAAACGGTATGTGTACGGATACATATATCCGGATGTAAAAACTCATTACTTTATACATAAATATGGACTATATAATATAATTCAACAGTTTATAGATAGTCACCCTTACCTATACGCTGATGTGATTTACAAATCTATAGAAAAATACTTTCCTAATTATACACAAGAATTATATAAATATTTTATATTAGAATATGAAAAAATAGGGGGTCGAAAGATATATTGGCACGAACCAACAGAAGATATAGATAATGTTGAATATAAAAATTCTTTGATTAACGAATTAATAGAGATTATCAATTCAAAACCACTCCCTTATTCATATGGTTTGATTTCATCATATATGATTATGTATAATGATTCATTACATACAGAATATGATTCATTTGATGATGAATATTAGTGGTTCTCTTTATCAATAGTTACCTCTTTGAGGATATTTTTCATTATTTTATCTTCAAATGATTTCGTTTCTTCCTTTCCATAACCACCTAGTGCTGCTTGTGAATATTTGAAAAATTTCTCACAGTTTTCCGAACCCAATATATCTACTTCTGGTGTTTTTTCATACCAAATTGGACGCATACTATCATTTTTATATGCCACCCCTTTTACTGCTTTACGTAAACGCTCTTTATCTGAATCTTTTTCCCACTTTTCCGCATCTTTTATATAGACCGTTTCTCGTTTTAAATCCGTGCAGTGTATCGGTCTGTTATATAAATCCATATTATTTATTCTTTCTATCATCACTCTTGATAAACCATCTACAAATCCTAATTCTCCTGTCTGAATGAAATCCTCCATAGTTATTTCCATTGATTTTATGAAGTCGGTTAATGACATCGCATCTTTACACTTTTCATTAAGGAATACATTGAGATTAAACTTGTTATTGCTATTTATAGTATTGTTATTATTGTTACCCATATTTCCAGCCATTTCTATTATAATCTTTTGAAATTCACGTCGTTCTTCCAATATTAGGTCCTTAAATTCTTGGTTCTGTTTTAGTAATTCTACGACTAAAGATGGATTTTCAATAGGATTAATACAACGTTCATTGTTTGTATTAGTTAAGTCTAATGCTTTACAATTTTTTTTATGATTACATAAAGTAGACATATGCTTATACTCTTTACCACAATGACAAGTATATTTATTGGATTGTAGTGGCTCTTTTTCATTAGGATTTGTTAGTCTATTATGTTTTGATGTGAGTAAATGTTTATTATAATTACTATATTTACTGCTTATAAAGTTACACTTTTCACATATATATTTTGAGGCATTTTTTTCATTTTTATTATTAGGCATTTTTCCTATATAATCCTAATAGAAAAAATGCCTAAATACTTTTTTGCGTAATATATTTATTTTTTATATGCAGACAAACAAAATACAAAAATATTAAAAATACTGCATTTCAATAACAACCACCATTTTTGAAAAGTGTTTTTAGAAAACTATTTTGACAAAATCGAATTTGGACATTTTTAAAATGTCCAATTTCAAAATCTTCGACGAACTTTTATTTTTACTTTTTCAGCGTAAAATGTGTAATTAGTGGTTCTCTTTATCTATTGTTACTTGTTTCATTATATTTTTCATTATCTTATCTTCAAATGATTTTGTTTCTTCTTTTCCGCAACCTCCTAACGCTGACTGTGAATATTTCAGAAATTTGTCACAATTTGCCGACCCTAATATATCCACTTCCGGTGTTTCACTATACCATATTGGACGCATTCTATCATTCTTATACGCAACACCTTTCACTGCCTTACGTAATTGTTCTTTATTCGCATCCTTTTCCCACTTTTCAGCATCTTTTATGTAAAGAGTTTCACGTTTTAAATCCGTACAATGAATTGGTCTATTGTATAAATCCATATCGTTTATTCTTTCAATCATTACTCTAGATAATCCATCTACAAATCCTAATTCTCCGGTTTGAATGAAATCGTCCATTGTTATTTCCAATGATTTTACAAAGTCAGTTAGTGACATCGCATCTTTACACTTTTCATTGAGGAATACATTGAGATTAAACTTGTTATTACTGTTTATATTGTTGTTATTGTTACCCATATTTCCAGCCATTTCCATCATTTTTTGGTTTTGTTCGGTTATAATATTTCGAAGTTCCGAAGTTTCTTTTGCCATTAATTTTTGAAATTCACTATTTTGCTTTAGAAGCTCTAGTATTAATAGATCTTTATTATCAGTATCATCTTGATTTGATGTTGATAATTCCATATTCGAGTGTTCTAAATGCGAACACGACTTTTTATGACGCCATAATGAAGTTCTACTTTTGAATTGTATGTTACACGTATTACACATAAATACACGTTGTATATTAGTGGCATTTTCAAATGGTTCAGTTGTTTCATTTACGTTTTTTCGGTGTTTTGCAGTTAATAAATGTTGTTTATAATTACTATGTTTAGAGCATATAAAGTTACATTCGATACATTTAAATTTTTCGGCATTTTTCGGAATTTTTTTTGTTTCAGATTGTTTCATTTTGTATACTATATTGAAACATAAAAAAATGCCTAAATACTTTTTCGCGTAATATATTAATTTTTTATATGCAAACAAATAAAATCGAGAAAATACCAAATTTAATGCATTATGCAATAAATCATCATTTTTGAAAAGTGTTTTATAAAAACTATTTTGACAAAAACGAAATTGGACATTTTAAAAATGTCCATTTTCAAAATCTTCACCGAACTTTTATTTTTACTTTTTCAGCGTAAAATTATTTATTAAATTTGTAATAAATATTTGGCATTTTTTGGCATTTTTTGTTTCATTTTTGGCATTTTTTGAAACAGCGCCAATATATTCCGTGAAAAAATCACAAACGTGTAACAGTAAATCCGGAACTAGTATATCCTTCATCAGCTGACAATTCGAGTCTAATTATATTTTGATGACCGCCAGCGTGAAACCTAATAGATTTGTTTTTCTCCAACCTTCGAACTATACTCCCGGAAATAACCATTTTTTCATCGTCATTTCCTTGATTGTTAGTTCCCTGTACTACATAATGATTATTATGATCTATTTCATAGAAATAGAATAAAGGGATTCGATCACCATCAGCGTGTACGTTTTGGATTGCAAAATGATAACTAATTTTATATATTCCAGCAACATTAGCTTTAAACCGTCCATCCCAACCTGGTTGAATATCAAACTGTACGTTTCCACCAGATTCATCCTCGTGATTACCATAATACACACAACCAAAATGACCTGATATATCATCACCTGTTCCAAAAGAATATTGACTACCAATAATTCTCTCAGAAATGTTGTTAATATTTGGATTATTATAATCAACCTCATTTACTGTCTTATCTGAATATGCAACTACTCCAGTTGTATCAGTACCCATCCAATCAAATATTTCCCATACAGGTTTCGTGGCGTGTTGTAATGTATTTACTTGTAGTGTATCAAAACTCATTTCCCATATAAAATTATTAGATATAATAATAATTTTATAACCTTAAAACAGTAATTCCAGAATAACTTATTTTATTATTTGAACCAGTATATCTCTCACCAATAGTAATTTTAGAAAGATCATCCATACATTCAAACCCAAAGGTTCCCCCCTTTTCTAAATACAATGTAGTACTACCTGATACGTGTATGGTATTATCACTTATTGCTGTGTCGTGAGGAGGGTTATAATAAGCTAATTTATGTGATGCACTTAACCTATTTCCATTGGAGTCTTTTGCTACAAAATATAGAAATCCTATTATATTTAATTTAAAGTTGTAAGTGACCGTATATGTTCCAGATAAATTAGCAATAAATTCCCCATTATTAGCATTAAATTGATCGTTTTTTTCTACACCCCCCGGACCTGTATAATTTGATCCAAATAAATAGGATGAACCAATATAAGTGTTTACGGTTAAACCAATATTGGTTTGACTTTCATCAAGATTGGTTTGTAAATTATCACTATTTGGTAATCTATATATATCTTCGATGTTCCATAATGATTTTTGAGTATTTATTCTATTTGCGTTTATAATATCGAATGAAGCCATAATAATATAAATTATATAGAGTTTATATTATCGATTAATATCTATACCTAACAACTGTAAAACCAGAATAAGAAATAACTCTCGCATTAAACTTAAACCTCGCAATTACTCCTTGAGAGAGTACAATTTTAAATCGAAATTTATAATTTTGTTCTAAATATATATTTTTACTTCCCATTATAATATCATTACTTTGAATTGCACAATCATTAATAATATATGTTGATACAACTGTATCTGAATCATTTAATATTTCTAATTTTATTTGATTTGTACGATTATTACCAAAACCAAATCTCCATGAAATATCATAAATTCCACTTTCTTTTACTGTAAAGTGTCCGGTGCTTTTATCCCATTGATCTGCGCTCTCGGTATTTTGATCGACCAGTTCGTTTCGTGTTAAAAAGTGTGCGCTAGGATCAAATGTCCCAGTATTATTAGAGTCAGGGTATGCGTAATAGTCTCTTCCTATAATATTTCCATTACTATAATTCGCGGATACATCCCATCTATTTCCATAACCACCTTGTCCGTTTTCGTTCCAATCAATTAAATCACAAACATCCCAATAAGATACAGAACTTTCTGGAGTATTAATATAATTAGTAGTAAGTTGGTCGAATGACATTTTATATAGACTATACACATTTTACATTAGTAGTAATTACATAAATCGTCTTAAAGTTAATTTATAAGTATCTAAAGAACTAACACTAGTATCTACTTTAATTTGCATACGGACTTCATTGACGCTACCAGTAGTGACATACTTCATTCGCGCCCATACATTCGCTTTTTTGTAGTATCCTCTATGAAGAACAATTTCTTCTGTATTTCCATCAGTAGAAGAGGTAGGATTATTTCCAAATGTTATATTACCGGATGCGTGTAAGTCAAAGTTTCCACTAGATTGGATATACAATTGCATTATATAAGTAGAAGGGTAAGCAACATTACTGGTTGCTGTAGAACCATCATATTTAATATATGGACCAGAATAATTACTTCCATCGTGTAAATCAAACCATTCATTAGCTGTAAACGTAGGAGCATTTGTAAATTCTATTATTTGATCTATTCCGGTTCCAGGGGTCATAGTTAAACCGTTATGTTCGATTGTTTCGCTTACAAACAATTTATCATTGATATTTAAACCATTTTGAATATTAATTGTTCCTCCCATACCACTGTGAGAACCGCATACATAATATAATGTATTAGGCGCATCATCGGGAATTATAAATTCAATAGTCCCTGAAGTAGCACCATTATTAGTAACTCCCTCATTGTATACATTCGAACTGGTATAAGTTCCAGAAGTGGTTTGAATATAGAAAGGATGCGAACCAATAGAACTATCATTTACATCAAAAACGTATTTTAATCCTCGATATAAAAGTAATGTATCTTGTGTAACACCATCTATTGAATATACACCACCTCCAGCAGTAATTACAAATGTTTTATTTGTGGTATCGGAATTATTTTTTAAAGCAGCAACGTTAATGGATTTATCTGGAATAAATAACCCCCCATTTAATGAAATATCACCATTAACGAATAATTTAGAATTGAAACTAACATCTCCACCAACAGATAACCCTGCGTTCAGATTTAAATCGCTATCAGGGTCAAGTCCACCATTATTGACAGCATCTGTAACGAACGCAGTAGTAGCAATTTGTGTAGTATTGGTTCCACTTAAGGCGGTAGGTGCGGTGGGTATTCCATTAAATGATATATCTCTTAATACGAGTGTGTGTGACGCCGTTGGTTTTTGATAAACCTGAACAAAACCGGAATAACTACTTTCATGATCGTAAGTATAAGGTGCCCCAATAGCAACAACACTGCCATCAGAACTTAGTGACACAGAATGACCGAATTCACCCCCTGCCGCTTTTCCGTCAATCTCCGGGAAGGTCAGATCCCAATTTGAATTTAGATAGTCATATTTATACACACGAACATGACCTCTATCATCATCACCTTGCCCGCTATTTCCGTCATTTTTGTATGCTCCAATAGCAACAATCGAGCCATCAGAACTTAGTGACACAGAATAACCGGAATAGTCTCCTGACGCATCCCCGTCAATATCTTGTCCTAACCGGTACCATCCGGCCGGACCAAAATAAGGATCATTTTGGTCGGTAACCGCAGTGGTTTTATTAGCATTCCGTTGATAAACCCTAACATGACCTCTATTATCATTACTGTCATCAGTATTTCCGTCATTTCTCCATGCTCCAATAGCAACAATATATCCATCCGCACTTAGTGAGACTGAATATCCTGAGCCATCCGCTGACACTTCCCCGTCAATATCTTGTCCTAACCGGTTCCATCCAATCGGACCAAAATAAGGATCATCTTGGTCGGTAACCGCAGTGGTTTTATTAGAGTCATATTGATAAACACGAACATGACCGCCGGCCCCATTATCGCTATTACCGTATGCCCCAATAGCAACAATATTGCCATTCGCATTTAGTGACACAGAATGACCGGACTCATTGTATTTCGCTTCCCCGTCAATATCTTTTCCTAATCGGTTCCATCCGGCCGGACCGAAATTAGGATCATTTTGGTCGATAATAGCAGAGGTTTTATTAGAGTCATATTGATAAACGCGAACATGACCTTTTCTGTTTGAATTGCGAGCTGCGCCAATAGCAACAATATTGCCATTCGCATTTAGTGACACAGACACAGCGCTATTATCGAATTGCGCTTCCCCATCAATATCTTGTCCTAACCGGTTCCATCCGGCCGGACCGAAATTAGGATCATTTTGGTCGATAATAGCAGAGGTTTTATTAGAGTCATATCGATAAACGCGAACATGACCGCTACCCGGATAAGTTCCGTCATTCCCAATAGCCCCAATAGCAACAGTATAGCCATCCGCACTTAGTGATACTGAATAACCGAACTGGTCACCTGTAACTTCCCCGTCAATATTGCCCCCGAGCTGAGTCCATCCAATAGCAGCATTCGTATCTCGTTGATAAACCCGAACTTGACCGGTCGAATTCGGTGCTGCTGCTCCAATAGCAACAATCGAGCCATCAGAACTTAGTGACACAGAATGACCGAATTGATCCATTGCTCCTGTTCCTTCAATATCCGAACCGAGTTGAGGCGCGTTGTTAGCAACAGAATTTATTAAAGTCCCTACATTTATCCGGTTGGGAACTGTTAACTCGCCAGTAATACTTAAATTAGCATTTAAATTAAAATCGTCATTAGGGTTAATAGCACTAATAGGAATAGATTGATTCATATATTGAGCTTGGAAATTACCACATATGTCAACTCTTCCAGTAGAGTTGAAACTAACGTCTCCATTACAAATAACATTAGAGTCAAATTCAGTAATATTACCAGTCAGAAAACTAACATCAGTATTAAATTTAGCATAAGTATTCATATTTACATTACCAGATGCAAATGTACTAGTACCATTAAAATTAGCACCTCTTGTAGTTAATGACTCAATATCAGCATAACCCATCATAGTTTGACCTCTTGCAGTTAATGTATTTTCAACTTCTAATGAATTATTTATAAACATATTACTTTGAATTCCTACTACTTTGTCAGTTACCTGGAATGTTGGTACATCTTGAGTAAAAAGTTGACAAAATCCACCTAAGTATGTACTAATAGAAGTATCTTGTAAATGATTTGCTTGGGTTCCTCTTTGACTAACAGCCGATATATATTTACCGTCAAGACTCATTGATACAGCAATTCCAAATCTTGGTAGGCCGCTATTGTTATATTCTTCACGTATCGTTTGATATTCCACCCAATCGTTAGTATTGGTATCATCATAATTATAAATACTGATAAATCCCATCTCTGAATTATTAACATCATTGTGCGGACAACCTATAACAATGGTATCACACTCATCATTCATTGCTACTGATAACCCAAATGAATCCTTAGCATCTCCATCTCCATTAGGTTGTGAAATACGTGAGCCTTTTATTTCCCAACCGTTAGTAGCATCATAAGTATAAATTTCTACAAAACCTACATACATACTGGGAGCGCCAATTATGATTTTATCACCATCTGATGATAATTGAACTGACGTTCCAAATACTTGGTTATTCACTATGCTGCTCGTTTGTTTAAGTAACCATTTTGCTTGATTGGTACTACCACCTCTAACCACCCATTTTGGTGTGATTGCGCTGTTATAATCCCATACTTCTACAAATCCCTGATAGTTATTCCAATAAGGAGCACCCACAGCTAAAGTACGTCCTTCATTTGTTAATGATACACTTGAACCAAAATACTGATCTGCTGCGTTATTAGATTGACTAAATATAACTTCTCCATATTGTTCCCAACCAATAGGAGGTACAGTAGTATTACCCGCATTTCGTTTAAATACAGCTACCGCACCAGCAGACGAATTTGTATTGTTATCACTACCAACATGGTTGCTATGATTAGTGTTACTTGCTAACTTTAATCCTACAGCTACTATTATTTCATTTG
>Ga0233439_10003798_pt1 | contig 15270 bp, 10 predicted proteins | sample SI_123_September_6_FD_182713 | JGI IMG/M metagenome (GOLD analysis project Ga0233439, IMG submission 182713) | Seawater microbial communities from Saanich Inlet, British Columbia, Canada - SI_123_September2016_100_MG | ecosystem: Environmental > Aquatic > Marine > Inlet | place: Canada: British... | reverse complement strand
ATTGTACCTTCCTGTTCACAAGTGTCTTGCCTTGCATTTGCAGAAAAGCTTAACATGTAAGTTTCGTTTTTAATAGAAAAACACAGTTTAACTAAAATAGATAATTAATGACAACATTATATTCAGGTGGATTGGTTTTTGACGGCAGCGGAAATTTGCTGGAAAATCATGGAGTATTAGTAGATGGCGAACGGATTTCCAAAATAGCGCCTATCGGAGAATTTGAGGGTTACAGCGGTGAAAAAACTGACACAAGCGGTGGAACTCTTTTACCAGGATTGATCGACTGTCATGTCCATCTGGTCTATTGCGGAGAAGCAGACCCAAAGTCGTATCTGCTGAAATCGAGTCCAGGTCAGATTGTGATGAACGCTTTCGAAAATGCTCAGAAAACTTTAAACAGCGGTGTAACTTCAATCAGGGATTTAGGCGGACGCGATTATTTGGAATTTGCTGTACGTGACGCCTGTAATTCCGGACGGCAGCTTGGTCCGACAATTATGGCGGCAGGTAGAATGATCTGTATGACAGGCGGACATGGAAATGCTTTTGGACGAATTGCTGATGGACCAGATGAAGTTTTGAAAGCAGTACGTGAGCAAATTCATGCTGGTTCAGATGTGATAAAGTTGATGGCTACCGGTGGTGTAATGACACCAAGAGTTAATCCGGAAGACGCACATTATACGGAAGAAGAATTGCGAGTTGGTGTTGATGAGGGGCATCGTTTTAACCGCACATGCGCCAGTCACGCACAGGGTGCTGCAGGAATTTTGAATGCGGTACGTGCCGGAATGGATTCAATAGAACACGGAATTTTCATGACACAGGAATGTCTTGACGCCATGCTGGAAAAAGGAACATATTTGGTGCCGACACTTGCGGCGGTCAATAATATTTTTATCAATCGAGATAACGGAATTCCGGATTTCATTGTGGAAAAAACAATCCGAGTTCGTGAACGTCACCATCAGTCGATTAAAATGTTTTATGAAGCCGGAGGCAAAATAGCAATGGGGACCGATGCCGGGACTCCATTTAATGTACATGGAGACAACTGCCAGGAACTTCAGTACATGGCTGATTTAGGCATATCAAATAGTGATGTATTGAAAATTTCGACTGCTAATGCCGCAGACTTGATGGCTATGGAAGACAGAGGACAGATTCGTGAAGGAGCTTTTGCGGACATGTTGATTGTTTCCGGAAATCCGCTGGAAGATATTTCTGCGGTTGCAGACCGTGGCAATCACAGAAGTGTAGTTAAAAATGGTTCATTAGTTCAATTTAATTAAGTAGTCCAAGGAGGAGCATGACAGTGATCAAAGAGATTAAACAATTCCATGATGAAATGACAGAGTGGCGACGTGATATTCACCAGCATCCTGAACTGAAGTTTGAGGAATTTCGCACTGCGGATCTGGTAGCAGCAAAGCTGGAGGAATTTGGTATAGAGATTCACCGAGGACTCGCGAAAACCGGTGTTGTTGGAACAATCCGCAACGGTGACGGACCTTCAATTGGCTTGAGGGCTGATATGGACGCTTTACCATTAGAAGAAAAAAACACATTTAAACATGCGTCCAGCAATCCAGGTAAAATGCACGCGTGCGGTCATGACGGTCACACCGCAATGTTGCTTGGCGCAGCAAAGCATTTAGCAGCCAGCAAGAATTTTAAAGGTACGGTTAATTTTATTTTCCAACCTGCTGAAGAAGGCGGCGGCGGCGGTGAATTGATGATAAAGGAAGGTTTGTTCGAAAAATTTCCGGTGGATTCAGTTTATGGATTGCATAACTGGCCGGGAATGCCTGCCGGAACTTTTGGGGTTTCTTCCGGACCAATCATGGCCGCGGCGGACATGTTTGATTTGACGATTAACGGACGAGGTGGACATGCTGCTTTACCCGATCAGTGCATAGATCCAATCGTAGTTGCGTCACAAGTCGTAAGCGCACTGCAAACCATTCCGAGCCGCAACACTCATCCTGTTGATTCTGTGGTGATCAGTGTTACTCAAATTCATGCAGGTGACGCCTACAACGTCATTCCGGACAGTGTACGGATGCACGGAACTGTAAGGACATTTCAACAGGAAACGCGAGACAAAATGCCTTCGTCCATGTTACGTGTAGCAGAAGGTGTCTGCGCAGCCTACGGAGCAACTTGCGAACTTAACTATATGTCAGGATATCCTGCGACTGTCAATTCGGTTCAGGAAGCAGATATTTCCGCAAAGGCAGTTGTAGATTTACTTGGTGAAGATAAAATCATCAGGAATCCTACACCCAGCATGGGAGCAGAGGATTTTTCATATATGCTGGAGGCTCGTCCAGGCTGTTACGTTTGGCTTGGTATTGGCCCCGGAAAAGGTGAGGCTGGTTGCATGCTTCACAGTTCAAGCTATGATTTTAACGATGACGTCCTGCCGACCGGTGCCAGTTACTGGGTGAAATTGGTGGAAAACGAACTTCCTGCTTAACGCAAAATTAAATTAATTTTTTAAATAATCAACCAGTAAAAAGTCATTATTACACCAATGTTTGTCATTCCCGCGAAAGCGGGAATCCATTATTTCAGATACTTACAAGTTCCTGGATTCCCGCTTTCGCGGGAATGACAACTATTTACTAAGCCATCACAATTAAATTAATTTTTAAATTATTATGGAAATAAAAGGCACAATTAAAAAAATATCTGAAACTGTACAAATCTCGGACCGCTTTCGTAAACGTGAGTTTGTCGTAGAGTATGCAAGCAATCCGGATTATCCACAATCCCTGCAGTTTGAAATGGTACAGGACCGCTGCGAATTGCTGGATCCTTTTCAGGAAGGTCAGCAGGTTGAAATTTCTTTCGACTTAAGAGGACGTGAATGGACCAATCCTCAGGGGCAGGTGAAATATTTTAACACCCTCCAAGCTTGGAAGTTGGTTGCAGAACAAAGCTCAGCCAGCCCTACTGCTCCAAAACCAGCTAAAACCGGAACCGGACCTACACCTCAGGAACAACCCGGCTGGCTGGAAAATGAAACCTCCGACGATTTACCTTTTTAAGCACTTTCACTTTCTGCTATTTTCAGCCACATCAACAATCAGCAAAATAATCAATGTTAGTCATTTTAATCCCGGACACTGACGAAGCCAGTGAAGAATATAAAAAAACGTGGAAGCATCTTCGCGGTTTGTCAGAAATACGTTTAAAAAAACACAAAGTGCAGGGCAGAGGTCAGGGTTTGACCGAAATATATTTAATCGGTAACACCGCCAAAATTAATCAGGAAGAAATAGAATCACTGCCCGCTGTGGAGAGTGTTGTCCGTATTTCACATGACTTCAGAATCCTGGGACGTCACTCCAAGGAAACAGGTTCGATTGATTTTGAATACAACGGAGTTCGTTTTAATCAAGACAGCTTTCACATTTTCGCTGGGCTATGCGCCGTTGACAATCCGGCAAATGTTGAACGTATGCTACAGGCTCTACAGGAGAATGGACAGGTATGCACGAGGATGGGAGCATATAAACCGCGTACAAATCCCTATTCTTTTCAGGGGCATGGTAAAGAATGTCTACCCTATGTTTTTGAGTTGGCAGGCAAGTATGGAATCAAGGTGGTTGCGATGGAAGTAACCCATGAGTCACACATTGAGGAAATTGATGAATGCCTGGAAAAATTGGGAAGACCAACCGGTGTAATGCTGCAAATTGGTACACGCAACACGCAGAATTTTGAATTACTAAAAGCAATCGGTCGGCAGCACACATACCCTGTTTTGCTCAAACGCGGATTCGGAATTTCTTTGAACGAGTCTCTCAATGCCGCGGAATACCTGGCTAGTGAAGGAAATAACAAGGTTATATTTTGTTTGCGAGGGATGAAAACATCCTTCAATGAGCCTCACCGAAATATGGTTGATTTTGCTCATTTACCGATCGTCAAACGTCTGACCAAAATGCCGGTTTGTATCGACCCTTCGCATTCAGTTGGTACAAGAGACATTGCTCCAGATGGTGTTTTGGATGTTTTACATTCTACATCACAGGGAATAATTTCAGGTGCGAATATGGTGCTGGTGGATTTTCACCCTTCACCAACTGAAGCTCTGGTGGACGGACCGCAGGCCTTGACTCTGGATGAATTACCAAAGTTTATTGAAGATACCAGAATTACCAGGGAAGCCTACAAACAGCGTGTTGAACTTTGGGAGTAGAAATAGTCCTTAATTTCAACTTTTATAAAGTTATTTTTATAAAGTGTTTTAGTTTTTACTCAGGTAGTCTGCTTCCGCACGGCCTTTTTCTTCATCGACAAAAAAGAACAGAACTGCGCCGATCACAAACAGCACAATTATAGAAGCAATGCTCCAGCGCGCGGCCTCTTGACCAACCGCTGTAATTTGTTCTGCTGTTGGTGATTCCGGCATGAGATAATTACGCATCATCAGTCCTACCACACCCATCAAAGCCGGCCCGATAATAGCAGCGAATTTGCCGAGCATATTGTAAAATCCGTAATATTCCGCAGCCTGATTTTTAGGAATGAGGCGTGAGTAATAGGAACGACTCAGCGCCTGGATGCCGCCCTGTACCAGACCAATCACTATTGCCAGCACATAAAACTCATATTTCTCACGCATCATTGTGCCCCAGATTGTCACGGCTATATAAACTCCAATAGCGAGAAATATTGACGGCCGCACACCCCAGCGTTCACCTAATCTTCCAAAAATGATTGCTGAAGGGAAACCAACAAATTGCACTATCAACAAGGCAATTATCAGATCATTCGATTCAAAACCGATCGATATTCCATAATCCACCGCCATCTTAATGATCGTATCCACACCGTCTATATAAAACCAGTAGGCCAGCAAAAACAATAGTACCGTTTTTAAATGACGTATTTGCTGAAAAGTTCTATAAAGTTGCTTAAATCCTTCAATGATTGAACCTCCCTGCCTTTCCTTTTTCCTGGTTTCCGGTTCCGGAACCCAGGCAATGGTAATAAATGTAAATGCTCCCCACCAAATCGCGACACTCACAAAGGACCAGCGTACCGCTTCGCCTGCATCAGCCAGTCCGAAGATCGCAGGCTGGAGAGTCATTACAACATTCACTAAAAACAACAACCCGCCACCAAGGTAACCCATGGCAAATCCTAAACTGGAAACCGAGTCTACCTTTGATTCATCCGCCACACTAGGCAAGAGTGAATCGTAAAAAATATTAGCGCCGGAAAAACCGATTACTCCCATCACATAAACAAAAATCGCCATCATCCAATCACCTTTTCCTACCAGATACAGGCCTGCAGTCATCAAGACTCCTAGATAGGCGAAGAAAATCATAAATTTTTTCTTCATGCAACCTCTGTCCGCAATTGCTCCTAGCACAGGTGCCATCAGGGCAACAAGCAAACTCGCAATTGAATTTCCGAAACCGAGCATCGCTGTACTCTGATTTACATCTGCACCGACACTCCAGTACTGCTTAAAAAAGATAGGGAAAAAACCTGCCATAACAGTGGTGGCAAAAGCTGAGTTTGCCCAGTCATACATGGCCCAGCCCCAGATTAATTTACGTTCCTGTTTCATCTTATGTCCTTTGAATGGCACTTAAGTTAATTAATTTTAGCAGCTTCCGGAGTCTCAAGATTTTCTTTAACTTTCTGCTGAATCAGCTTTGAAATCTCGAGTGCTTCATCATTCGTCATCTCAATGGCAGTGACTTGGTGCATCCTGCCGTCCACTGACTTGAGTGCCAGCAAAACACCAGTGGGACATGTTCCAACTTCCAACTCCATTTTAGCCATTAGTTAACTCCTTGATATTTATTTAATGCAAAAAGACAAAATGTTCCGAGGATTTTGACGATATTCACATTTTTCTACAAGCTGAAACGTAAAGGGTATTTCAATTCTTTGAGATATTTGCAGGATTCTGTTAAAGTTATACTCAACTTTGAACTGATCTTTACAGCCGCTAAAATGCTATTTCATGGATAACGTCTTTTATCTACTTTCTGCAAGCTCTTCCTGCATAGAAGGCATTTGTCTGAGCAAAAAAAACAATACTGTCTTCATCACAAAAGACAGTGTTGGATTTTCTGCATTGAACGAATCGGATTCAGCGGAAGAAAGAGGCACTGATTCAGAGCAGTGGATTAAGCGAATCGGACAGTTTTTAGACAGTCAGCAATGGCGGGATCACTCGATAACTTTTTTGTTGCCTGCGGAAGATGTGACTTTCCGCAAAATTACTTTTCCATTTCAGGAACGTAAAAAAGTAGAACAAGCACTGCCTTTTGAGTTGGAAGAAGAATTGATGGGTGAGCTCGCAGATTCCGCATACAGTGTGCAGGTGCATTTGATGTCAGAGCAAAATTCGGAAGCTCTGGTTTTGCTGATGGAACGTCAGCGTTTAGAGCAACTGCAGCAGTTGTGTCTGGAGCGTGACTTGTTAATCCGGAACATTGATTGCGCCGCATATGCGCTTTTCCGTTCAAAAATTAATGATAATTCAGGCTTGCCTGAAGCTCAGGATTTGTTTCAAATTTACCTCGGCGGTGATGAAACTTTTGTGAACACAATCCGTGATGGACGTTTGGATGAAATCAAGATTTTTCCCAATAGTATTCCTGAAATCCTCCGGAAGCACTGCTCTGCCGTGGAAACAACTCTGCCGAATTTCCTGCAGACTTTCGCCAAAACTACGGACACGCCAAATAATGCGGAAAGTAAGAATGCAGAAGCTGAAGCGTTTCTCCAACTAAAAGAGGAATTACGCTGGTTATGTGCACAGCTCACCCTGCATTTACGTATAAAAAATTACAGTTCAGAAAGTCAAATTGAAGTGCATGGCATCTTTGGACCGCTGATTAAATGGGATGGTGTTGTCTTCCGGATACGTTCATTTCCACTGCCTGAAGCACATGCTTTTGCAGAAAGATCCGGAGACGTATTAAACTTTTCCGCAAGTTCCGATGTTGAGTTAAAAGAAGAAAAAACTGCTGCTCCGAAGCTGGAAGCAAAAGCTCCGGACACGCTTGAAGAATTGATGGTTGAGGCAAAGCAGCGTGAAGAATCTGACGAACAAACGCAAAACGACAGCGTAGAGACTGATCATAAACCCGCCGCTGATAAGACAGATGAACAACAGAACGAGCAGGAGAAGCAGTCTGCTGAACTGGACGCTGTCAATCAACAGGAGTCACTGCTATCACTGACTGAACGCAAACATTGGGGGATGTTGGGTGAGTTGCGTAAAAAAGCAGAAATATTTCTGGAACCACACAAGCTGAGTCTCTACCACGAAAGTACTCCATGGAGACGTTTTATACGCAGGAATCGCGGAGCTGTCGCTGTTGCGGCAAGTTTAATGATTATAATTTCAGTCAGCTTTGTCTGGCAGACAAATACAAAATTAAACCTGCTGCAACAGGACATAGCACGCTCGGAGCGTCTGGTAAAAGCTGAACTGCGTAGAGTCTTACCCCAAACTTCTGCTTCAGGTGTTAACACCATGCTGATGGAACTGCAGGAGAAAATAAAGAAGCGCAAGGACTATATTGAAAACAGTATAAGATTTGAGAAACGCGACTATTTTAATTTGAAATTTCTCAATAATATTTCCACTCTGCTGGATGTAGACGCACCTTTTCAAGTGGACAGTTTAGAATATGCGCCCGAACGCTTTTCACTCAGTGGTACTATTGACAGCTATGACCGGCTTCAGCTTTTAAAAAATAATTTGCAGGAATTTGAAGAATTTAAAGGCCGTAACATTATCGAAAGTAACCGTAAAAGTCCTGAAGGAATTGTTTACAGAATTACAATTGAATTAAAATAAGCATTAACATTTTAACTATTTTTAAGTGCACGTGAAATCAAGTATAAAGAACTCCAACAAACAAACCCCTACAGTAAACGGAAGCGGACAAGGCTATTTCACCCAGCCTACAGTATTCCAAAATCAACTCGTCTTTGTCAGTGAAAACGACTTGTGGCAGGTTCCTCTTGAAGGAGGACGTGCCCAACGTTTGACCAGTGCACGCAGCGAAACTCATTCCCCCTCCTTTTCTCCGGACGGACACTGGATTGCCTGCTGTACCATGGAAGAAGGTGAGCATGACGTGTATTTGATGGAATCCAGCGGTGGACCACTCCAGCGGCTGACATGGTTAAACAGTGTGACGCATATCGTGGGTTGGTCACAGGACGGACAATATATCTGGTTCCGCAGCACACACCAGGCTGTTCACAGTCGTGGCAGCGACGCCTGGCTTTATCAGGTTTCGCTCAACGGCGGCCCTATAGAACGCTTGCCTTACGGACCGGCAATGACCGCGAATCAGCAGTTGAGCGGAAAAAATGGCATTGTCCTGGGACGCAACACTCTGAATAATTCACGTTGGAAACGCTATCGTGGAGGAATGACTGGTGAAATCTGGGTTGACGCACAGAATACAGGAAATTTTAAACGTTTGTTTGCTGATCTTCAGGGAAATCCAGTACGTCCGTTTTGGTTGGAAAAAAGGCTGTGGTTTATTTCAGATCATGAAGGTCTCGGTAATTTGTATTCCTGCACTGCTCAAGGCAAAGATTTACGACAGGAAACTTTTCAAAAAGAATACTACGTACGTTTTCCGGTAACAGATGGTAAAACACTTGTTTATCACGTTGGTGGCGAATTATGGAAACTTGATCCTCAGGAAAAAGCTTCTGCTAAACGTGAAGCACAAATAAACATTGGTTGGCATTCTACAAAAACCCGTTTGCAGCGTCGATTTTTTTACGGCGAAGCATACTGGGAAGAAACCATGCTCCATCCTCATGGACATGAGATCGCTTTAACTGCTCGTGGAAAACTATTTTCGATGCCGCTTTGGGAACAGGCGGTTCATCAACACGGTGTTCGTGACGGCGTTCGTTATCGCTTGCCCTGCTGGCTGCCTGACGGAAATTTGGCGGCAATCTCAGATGCGTCCGTAGTACAGAGTAAAGCAAAAATACTTTCAGCTATGGAAGAACAACTTGACGTCTTTGGGGCTTTTCCGTCGGAAACACCTGTATGTTCTCACAAACTTCCTCCGGGACGTATCCAGGAAATTGCGGTTTCACCACGGCATCCGCACCTTGCGTTAACGACCAGTCGGATGGAACTTTTTTTAATCAACGCTGATAGCGGACGTATTAACAAACTTGATCACTCGAAGGTACGTGAAATCCGTGAAATTGTTTTTTCACCTGATGGAAGATGGCTGGCTTACACAAAATATTTGAGCCTGGAATTAACCGCAATTTTTCTGCTGGATCTAAAACCAACTGCAAACGGCAAACGTGTAAAACCTTCAGCAGCAGTTCAAATTACACAACCGGTACGCTACGATTTCAGTCCGTCTTTTGATCCGGATGGGCGCTGGTTGTATTTTCTTTCTTCCAGAACATTCAACCCGATCTGGGACACTGTGCAAACAGGCACCTCATTTTCCCGCTCAATGAAACCGTATCTGTTGACGCTGAAAAAAGACGCGCAAAATCCTTTCGTAGCAAAACCGCATGCACCAGGACGTGAATCAGCTGAAACTGAAAGCGGCGTAAGCCAAGCAGCACAGGATGATAAAAACCTAAAAAATAAAAAATCTGCGGAACAAAAAAATCTTACCGTTGAAATAGATTTAGACGGAATTGCGGATAGAATTATTGAATTTCCGGTTGCAGAAGGTGTTTATGAACAAATAACAGGTCTTGCAAACAAAGTCGTTTTCAGCGAATTTCCACTCTCTGCAAGCTTTGATGATCTTGCATCTGAAGATGATCTGGAAAAAGATGAAGGTATCTTATGGATGTATGATTTTGAAAAACAGGAAATTGAAACAATAGTCGACAATGTCGGTTTTATACAAACTTCCTCAGTCGATGATGGCGAAAATTCCGCACGTACCATGCTCTACAGTTCAGGTGATCAGTTGCGTGTTTTGGAAGCAGGAATTCCTGTGCCGGAAGAGCTTAAAGCAGAAAAACCTTTTTCAAGAAAAAGCGGCTGGCTGGACTTGAACCGTATCCGGATTTCGGTGCAGTATCAGGAAGAATGGACGCAAATGTTTCAGGAATCATGGCGTTTGCAAAAAGAGTTTTTTTGGACTGAAGACCTCTCCGGAGTTGACTGGGAAAGGGTTTACCAACGCTACGCACGTTTACTGCCGCGAGTTGGTTCACGCTCAGAACTCTCTGATTTAATTTGGGAAATGCAAGGTGAACTGGGAACATCTCACGCATATGAATATGGTGGTGATTATCCTTATGCACCGCGTTATCCGGTCGGATGTTTGGGTGCGGACATCGTTTTTGACTCGAAGCGGCGCGCCTGGATTTTTCAAAAAATATATTCAGGTGATATTTGGAAAACCAACGAACATTCACCTTTGGCAGAACCAGGTGTTCCTGTTTCTGAAGGTGATCAACTTTTAGCCATCGGAGGAGTTCCGCTTGATGAGCACAAAACTCCTGGAGAACTGCTCGTACATCAGGCAGGTCAGTTTGTCCCGCTTACAGTGCTTGAAGGCGGCAGCAAAAAGAAAGGTGCAAAAAGCAACGCAGCGCTTACACGTCAAGTCCTGGTAAAAACCCTGATCGGCGAACAGGAAGTGCGTTACCGCGAGTGGGTCGGGAATAATATGAAAAGCGTTGACTCGCTGACCGCTGGACGCGTCGGTTATCTGCACCTTCCGGACATGAGTACACACGGCATAGCGGAGTTTCATCGAGGTTATTTAGCCCAGGTTGACCGTGAAGGTTTGATCGTTGATGTCCGTTATAATGCAGGAGGTATGGTGTCACCGCTCATTCTGGAAAAATTAGCTCATCGGCATTTAGGTTATGACGTACCTCGCTGGGGATCTCCGGAATCCTATCCTTACCATACTCTGCGCGGGCATCTGATCGTGATCGCCAATCAGTTCACAGGCTCTGACGGTGATATGTTCACGACAAGTTTCAGGCAACTGCAGCTTGGACCTCTAGTCGGAAAACGTACTTGGGGCGGAGTAATCGGTATCGACGGACGTTATCAACTGGTGGACGGGACAACAACAACTCAACCTCAATATTCCATCTGGTTCCATCACGCAGGATGGACAGTTGAAAATCACGGTGTTGATCCTGATATTGAAGTGGAAGACACTCCGCAATCTTTTGTTAAAAATGAAGATCCAATGCTCGCACGCACTGTTCAGGAAATGCTGCGGCTCTTAAAAGAAAAACCTGTCCAGTCTGTCAGTTATTCTCCATCACCCAGACGTTTGCTTCCGGATTGAGAGAAATCTGCAGAGGAACTGCTTTAAAATATTTTAAAAAGTTAATCAGACATTGTACTTGTAAAATTAATCATTTTTTGAGAGGATATAAGGATGACAAATAATTATTGCCAAGACTCCTCTTCGAAAAATCATCCATGCAACTAACTATTCAGCCCCTGATTGATCTTGCCAATACTGATCTGGAATTACAGACAAGCATTTACTCCCGCTCACATTTGGAACGTCAAATTGATACTGCAAGATCGATTGTTGACAAACATCAAAAATTATTTGAACAAAAGAACAACGAGCTTGAGCTCTTAACCAGCGAAGGTAAAGAGGTCAAAAACAACATCCAAATTCAGGAACAGTTGATCTTACGTCTCGACGAACAAGTACCGAAGATTCGTAACGAGAAAGAATTTGCTGCCAGCAAAAACCAGCTTGAGGAAGCCCGCAAAATGTTAGGTTTACTCGAAGACAAAATGCTTGAACTGGATATGAATAAAGAAGATCTGGATCAAGAAATAGAAGCTATTAACAGCGAACTTACTGAATCCAGCTCTGCATTTCAGGAAGAGACATCCGGACTCTTGAAAAAACAGGAAAAAGCCGAAAAGAAAATCGCAAAACTGGAACCGCGACGTAACCGTCAACTGAAAAAAATCCCACAAAACATCAAACGTTTTTATGAGCGTTGTCAGGAAAGTGGAATTTCGACACCTGTTTGTGCCATTCAGGATAAAAGCTGCAGTGGTTGTCACATGGTTTTATTACCGCAGTTGGTCAATGAACTGATGGCAAATCCGAATGCACACAAAAACTGCCCCTACTGTTCACGCATTTTGTACTTTCCGGAAGTTGAGGAAGAGGAAGAATTAGAGTCTTAAGCCGAATTTTCAAACGCTTTTGTATTTAAAAGTTGAGCAGCTTTTGTTTCAACAAAATACAATCATGAAAAGAAATGTTGCACTGTATTTATTTACGCTCACATTTTTTTTCGGCTGCAGTACTTCAGCACCTTCACGTTTTTCATATCCTGCAGAAAATTCGATGGAGGTACGTTACCTCTGTCGACTGCCTTATCTGGACGCATCTGCTCCGCATCAAGCCTGGAGCAAGTCAACCCCCTCGTGGATCTTTCTTAACGAAACAAAAGTAATCGTTTATTTTAAGAATGACCGCACCTTTGTGCTCCCCCGCACTTCAGAAATCACTCTTCCTCCAGGGAAATACCGTTGTATACTTTGAATTTTGCTAACTGATTTTATTTTTTCAGTCTACGAAATTTTCTCCGTTGAGTATCCCTGCAAAAACATCACGATCCACATTTCCACCGGAAGCAATAACCGCTACTTTCCGGCCTTTATTTTTCGCTGATTCCTGTAGTGCAGCAGCAATTGCAGCAGCGCCTGCACCTTCGCAGACATTATGAGTGCACTCAAACATCATCCGCATTGACTCCGCAATTTCAGTATCACTAACCTGCACAATCCTTTCAACACCTTTCCAGATCAGTTCCAGCGCAGACTCTTCCGGTACACTGCAGGCCATTCCGTCTGCAATTTTTGTACTGACCGGAGACTCAACCGGACGTCCGGAACTGAATGATTCCGCATAAGCAGTAGCATGTGCTGAGACGACTCCGACGATTTCAGTCTTCAAGTTTAATGCATCACGAGCCGCGAGCATTCCGCAGATTCCGGAACCTAAACCGATAGGAACGTAAGCAACATCAAGATCTTTGACCGCGCGCAACAATTCCAGACTGTAGGTTGCAACTCCGGCAACTAACAGCGGATCAAAGGAAGGCACCATTTGCAGTTCTTCTTCGGCAGCCAGATTTACCGCGAATTCACGCGCGGCCTGAAATTCATCACCATGCTCCAGCAATTTCACCCCAAGCGCACGCATGGCGGCATTTTTCTCCAGACTGTTTCCGTGAGGAACCACGATAGTGGTTGGAATTCCGTAACGCTTTGCGGCAAAACCCACAGACTGACCGTGATTTCCACGGGTCGCGCAGACCACACCTTTTGGCATTACAGAAGAGTTTGCAAGATGTGCAAAATAAACCAAACCACCACGGATTTTAAAAGCTCCATTCGGTGTGTGGTTTTCATGCTTTACCCAGACTTCTGCACCTAAACGTTCACAAAGCAGGGGCCAGCAATATTGCGGAGTCGCTTGCATTTCCGCATAAACGATTTTTGCTGCTGCTGCTATTTCATCAAGTGTAATTTGCTGCATACTTCTGAACCTTATTTTTTATTTGTCACAGCAGTCAGTTCCGCCATCACCTTGTTGATCATCCGTAATCCGGATTGGTCTTTGAGCGTCAGAATAGATTCCGGATGAAACTGTACAGAAGCAACCGGCAGAGTTTTATGCCGCAGTCCCATTATTAATCCTGAATCAGTTTTCGCCGTGACTTCCAGACATTCCGGAAGTGAAGCCGCATCAACATACAAACTGTGATAACGACCTGCACTGAATGGATTCGGCAGACCCGCATAAAATGAATCTCCGCTGTGCATAATCTCTGCGGACTTACCGTGAACCGGATGTTCCAGAGTCAGCAGTTTTCCTCCAAAATGTTCTGCAATACCCTGATGACCAAGACACACACCAAAAACCGGAATGTCCCTTTTGAGTGCTTCACCGACTAATTCCGGAACTTTTTGTTCACTTGGAAATCCCGGACCTGGTGAAATGAAAAGTAAATCAGGAGAAATTTCATCCAGCATCGTATATGGAAATCCGGAACGGAGAGTGATTACCTTTGCTCCAGTTTGCCTGACATAACTTGCTAATGTGTGGACAAAACTATCTTGATTATCAACAAATAAAACCGTTTTTGAGTCGCCTGTTTGCGGTAAATCAAACTCAACTGAAGTAGGCGGTTTGCTGCCTAAAGTTGCACCCAAAAAAGCAGAAGCCTTGATGTGCGTTTCCCGCTCTTCTGTGGCAGGATCCGAGTCATAAAGCAAAGTAGCACCGGCCCTTACAGTGGCTTGTCCGTTTTTAAGATGAACTGTACGCAAAGTCATTCCGGTACTGACATAACCATTAAACCATAAAAATCCAATACAACCGCTGTACCATCCACGCGGAGAATTTTCCATATTTTCAATGGTCTGCATGGCAGCAGGTTTTGGTGAACCGGTCACAGTACAAGCCCACATGTGAGTTAATATCGCATCAACTGCATCTCTGTCTTTGGTTAATATTCCTTCCAAATGATCAACCGTGTGGATCAACCGAGAATAACGTTCCAGCAAACGCCGGCCGATTAAGTGCACACTGCCCGGTTCACAAATCCTCGCCATATCGTTACGGTCCACGTCCGTACACATCGTTAGTTCAGATTCTTCTTTTTCTGAAGAAATAAGATCTTTTATCCTTTCCGCTGTTTCCATCGGATCATTACCGACAGCTACAGTTCCGGAAATTGGGCTGGTTTCAAAACGATCTTCTTTAACTCTTACATACATTTCCGGAGAAGCGCCTACCAATTGTTCTGTACCCATGTTGATCAGAAAACTGTAAGGACTGGGATTTTGAGCACAGATTCTTTTGAATAAAGTTGAGGGCGGCTCACCGAAAGCAGTAGAAAATGCCTGCGAAAGTACAACCTCAAAAAAATCTCCACGCCGGCAGCCTTCTTGTATTTTTGCTACTTTCTGCTCAAACTCACCTTGGGCGTGATCACACTTTATTTTTCCATCCGCCTTGGCTGAGACAAGCGGAAATTCTTCTCCGGTGTTCCACCAGCTTTCTGTCATACCATCCGGTGTGTCGATATGATATTCAATTTTGTATGCCTCTTCCTTTTGCCGATCAACTACCACCAACTCAACTGGTAAAAACAAATGGCAATCTGTTTGTTCAGGATCACGTTCGTGTTTTGCTTCAATATTTTCAAATTGATAAACCAAATCGTAACCAAATGCGCCATACAGTCCAAGATAAG
>Ga0233439_10003793_pt1 | contig 15288 bp, 13 predicted proteins | sample SI_123_September_6_FD_182713 | JGI IMG/M metagenome (GOLD analysis project Ga0233439, IMG submission 182713) | Seawater microbial communities from Saanich Inlet, British Columbia, Canada - SI_123_September2016_100_MG | ecosystem: Environmental > Aquatic > Marine > Inlet | place: Canada: British... | reverse complement strand
TGTTTGGCAATGAAAATATTTGCCAGATTGTAATGTGCCATCCAGGCATTGGGATTTTTCTGAACCGTATCAGTCCATAAAGTAAATACATTTTTATAAATGGGAACCTGTTGCCAAGTCAGATGTCCCAGAAATAACAAAAGCAATAGAGATGCAATCCTTGCCTGATTTCCAAGTAACCGAGTTATTCCCGCTACAATGAGTATAAAAATACCAATTGATGCGAGATATTGGAAGTGGTCGGCGACAAAAGAGAATCGCATCGGATAAATATTGAAAAACCCTAGAGCAGGAAACAGCGAACCGGCGAAAAAGAGAATCGCGGTCAAAGGCCCTCGACCTATTTTATTTCTAGCCGCCCACAGTACAAAAATAAACAACAAGAAAAGAGCGGGAAACAGATATTGCCACCCTACCGAGTCATCAATATCCCAACGCGGGTAAGTGAAGATCATCGGAAAGGGCCAAACCAGCTTGCCGATATAAAACCAGAGCGCACGACCGGCGATTAGCAACCGATCCCAGAAAGAAAAATCCCATTCAGGGCCAAGTGCACCTACGTTCACCCTTTCTAGCCAGCGAGTCAAATTAGCGAAACCAAACCCTATTATAAAAAATGGCAGAGTCGGCTGAATAATTTTTAACCCAAGGTGGTTTTGTTTCCACCAAAAAATTAAGAGGATCACTGCCGGAAGGGTGCAAGCAACCGTTTTACTTAAAAGAGCGCAGACAAATAAAAATAATGAAACACTATAAATTAGGGTGGAGCGTTTTCTTAATGAATCCGCAACTGAAAAAACAGACTGTCCGGGAAAAGAAAAACGCAGGAAAGTATAGAGCGATAAAAGATAAAAAAATCCTGAAAGCACATTTTTTCTTTCAGTAATCCAAGCCACCGATTCAACATGTACTGGGTGAAGAGCAAATATAGCGGCAACCAGCCAAGCGGTGCGAACATCCAAAAAAATAAGCACGCGCCAGAGAATGAACGCATTCAAGACATGAAGAATTATATTATCAACATGGTAGCCCAAAGGGTCCAAGCCCCATAACTGATACTCCACCCAAAAGCTGGTGAATACCAAAGGATAATACTGCGGTCTTGAGCGCACATCGAACCAGAGATGTTTTAATCCTGCAAAATCAGCCAAAAAAGGGTTGTCGGTTAAATAACGGTCATCGTCCCAGATAAATCCGTTATGAAGAGCCGGGTAATAGGCTAGCAAAATGACTAGCAGACCCAAGCCGACCCAGCCATAAAACCTGAAAGTATTCAAAAAAGAGGTGGGAAATTTATTCATTTCATATTTTTAGGAATGGGTTCAGGCTCCATGGAAGAGAAAAGACCTGCCTCGAATGGGGTATCTCGAAACATTCAGCTTTTGCTTACGTAAAGGTTTCTTATTCATATAGGAGCGGAATAATAGCTCCCAATCTTAATAAGTATCCTTAGAAAATGCCTGCTTTTAACCCTGCCTATTGAAAATAAAGGAGAAAGAGTTGATTTAGCCGGAATTAACCTTGAAACTTTGTGAAGATAAAATTAGAATACAGCCATCCTTTAAGGAGGGTTGGCAACGGTATGGATATCTCTTGAAAAGCAGAGATGTTCTCGACCTTTTTTGTTGGGATTGGTGGCTCATTAAGTAGGAGAGGTGGCCGAGCGGTTGAAGGCGCACGCTTGGAAAGCGTGTGTAGGTTTACCCCTACCGAGGGTTCGAATCCCTCCCTCTCCGCCATAATGGGGTAGGTTTGAGTCTAGGTGCGAGAAAATGATAGCCAATGAGATAAAGACATTGCAATTTGTTTGCAGTCGAGGCATTCTACTGCGCATGTTAAAAAAATAAAATATTGGCAGTTTTGTTGGGCCTCACGCAATGTGGCCTTGTGAAACCCGTCAGATCCGGAAGGAAGCAGCGGTAGCAAAATTCCATGTGTGCTGTGAGTTCCCCAGCAATTCTGCCTTTTAGTTATAACCCGACACAGGGGGAATTCCCCCCAGCCCTTTGCGGTATTCCATTCCAAAGCTTTCATGCCCGGAACGGGTACTTTAAAAGAAGGGTCCATTAAACTTTTTAGGTGGTGGATGCCAATCATCGACCATTTAAAATCATCGACCGATCACAGGTCTTTTTAAATAATGGACTTTCAGGTTTCAGCCCGAAAATGGCGTCCCCACAAATTCAGTGAATTGATTGGGCAAGAGCATATTGTCCGAACCCTATCCAATGCCATAGAAATGAACCGCGTTTCGCATGCGTTTTTATTTTCTGGAACGCGCGGAGTTGGAAAAACCACCACAGCAAGAATTTTAGCGCGTGTCCTCAATTGCGAAAAAGGCCCGACCATAGACCCTTGTGGTGAGTGCAGTTTGTGTAAAGAAATAACAGATGGCCACTGCATCGATGTTCAGGAAATAGATGGAGCCTCCAACAATGGCGTGGCTGAGGTACGTGACCTGATTGATAATGTGCAATACGCCACCTCTTCAGCTCGTTACAAAGTCTATATTATCGATGAAGTTCATATGCTCTCAAAAAGCGCTTTCAATGCCCTGTTGAAGACGCTGGAAGAACCTCCACCACGTGTTATTTTCATTTTTGCGACCACCGAACTGATTAAAATTCCAGAAACGATTCTTTCTCGTTGTCAGTGTTTTGAGTTCAAGCCGCTTTCTAATGCTCAGATCACCAAACAACTGGATCTGATTTGTGGACAAGAAGGAATAGAAATCAATGAAAAAGGGTTGGAAGAAATTTCAAAAATAGGTTCTGGTAGCATGCGTGACGCACAAAGCTTACTCGACCAGGTCATCGCGTACAGCGGCAAACATGTAGATACCGATTCGGTGGAAGCGGTACTGGGTATTGTTGGCTCCACAACATTAGAGCTTTTCACAGAACGGCTGATTAAAAGAGAACCTTCAGAGCTTATCACTCTGGTTCAAGAAATCGCTAATCATGGTAAAGACCTGAGTTTATTTTGCCGCAGTGTGATGGAATATTTAAGAAACCTATTGATGGTTAAAGTTTCTCGTAACCCTGAAACTTTGCTGAACACCCAAACTTGTAATTTAGAGGTTCTGAAAAAACAGGCAGAACAATTTCATACCGATGAGTTGCAACAAATGTTCACCATTCTTTCCCGTGCCGAAACTGAGATGAAGCACAGTTCTCTGGCCCAGATGGTTTTTGAGATGGCGATTCTGAGACTGACCGAAACCCGGCCTTTTCAAAAAATTGATGATCTCATTAATAAAATCAATCAAACCGCAGGCGAGCCGATGCGACCTCAGCCTGCTACAGCTAAAATTCAGCAGGACCGACCCATCAGTAGCAATGAGGGGAAAGCGACTGGCCAACCTGTAGCACCCAAAACTCAGCCAGCCCGACCTGTGCAAAACGACCCGGTCGTGCCACCGACACCTACTCAGCCTATAGCCTCACCAGAAAATAGTTCTTATGACACAGCTGTCTGGGCCAAATTTCGTCAGGAAGTGTCTCGCAAGCGACCGGCTTTTGAACATTATTTTGATAAATGTCAGGTGCTTGCGCTGAACGAAAAAGAAATTCAGCTTATGTTTTCAGATAACTTCACTTTAGAAATGGTGGAGACTCCAGAAAATATTCAATTCATCCAAGACATGATTTGCTCAATCAATGGTCATGAGGTTAAGGTGACCTTGAAGCAGGGTCAGCCGACCCCGAAACCGGTTGCAACGGAGCAAAAAAAAAAAACTATAACTGATGCTGATGAAGATTCTGACAGGCAAAAAACCGAATCAGAAATTATCCAAGATGCTCTGGACATTTTCGGCGGCATTGTGGTGAAATGAATCATTCCTAAGAATAAAAGGTGCATCGATGTTTGATAAAAGTTGGACTTCATTATTTAAACAAGCTCAGGACATGCAGGGCAAACTTTCTGAGATTCAAGAAGGCCTTGCCGAGAAAACCGTGGAAGTAACGACCGGTGGTGGAATGGTGAAGGTGGTTTCCAATGGGCTTCATGAAATTATTTCCATCGATATAGACGATGAACTGATCAATATGAACGACCGTGAAATGCTGGAAGACCTAGTCGCAGGCGCAATGAACGAAATTCACAAAAAAGTAAAAGAACTGGCGCAAGGTGAAATGTCCAAACTGACCGGGGGGTTGAAGATTCCGGGGCTTTTTACTTAAGGGAACCTTGCTTTCTTGTCCCGGAGGGGTATACCGCCTTATACAAAGCTCTGCAAAAAAAACGCTTTGAATCAGAGTTTATAAAAAACCTTTAGACCGTTGGAGCAAGCTGTCTCACCGTGAAAAGACCACCCGCAGTTACAGATCTCATCGATGAACTGAAAAGGCTTCCTGGCATAGGCCAGAAAACGGCAGAACGGTTGTCATTTTTTTTAATGCGTGGGCAAAAGGAGCAAGCTAATAAACTCGCCGTCGCCATTCAGAACCTCAAAGAAAAAATCATTCTTTGCTCAATTTGTCATGGTATTACCGAGTCTGAGCCTTGCGAAATTTGCTCCGATTCATCCCGTGATCGTTCGCAAATTTGTGTGGTGGAAGAACCGCATGATGTTTATGTGATGGAAAATATGGGTTATTTCAAAGGCGTTTATCATGTGTTGATGGGGGTGATTTCGCCACTGGATGGCATCGGGCCGAATGACCTGAATATTGAAGCTTTGAAAGAAAAAGCCGGTCAACCGGGTATTCGAGAGGTCATTCTGGCGACCAATCCGGATATGGAAGGCGAGTCGACCGCAGTCTATATTTCCAAGGTTTTAAAACCCTTCACCGAGATAAAAGTGACACGAATTGCGCGCGGTTTACCGGTAGGATCAGACATTGAATACGCAGATTCCGTGACCCTTTTGAAGTCAATGGAAGGACGATTGGAAATGAGGTAAGAAAAAGATTCAAATCTGCTTGATAATATGATACAAAACAGTTCCAATTCAATCAATTAGGCCTAATTTCAAAAATTATTCCGGTGTGGCGCAACGGTAGCGCACTCGACTGTTAATCGAGTTGTTAGAGGTTCGAATCCTCTCACCGGAGCCATTTTTACCTCTGAATACTAGAGGCATAGATATTGAAACCCTGTCGAACTCTCGGCAGGGTTTTGCTTTAGGTTGCAAAGCATAATTTGATTGGTTATTCTTTTCTGGTTCCTTAAACCTCCTGCAATGAGATACGTTAAAAAACTATGACTCAACGACCGCGCAGAAACAGATTGAACCCAGCTATTCGGGGAATGATCCGCGAATCACAAGTGAATGCGGCCAATTTGGTTTGGCCTGTTTTTGTTCAAGAGGGCAACAACCTTCGTGCCCCGATTATATCGATGCCGGGCATCTCAAGGCTTTCTATCGATCAACTGATCGTCGACTGCAAACAAGCTTTTGACTTGGGAGTTCCAGCGGTCGCCCTCTTCCCTGCCTTGGATAATTCATTGAAAAATTCACAAGGCGAAGAAAGCTTGAACCCGAGTGGCTTGCTTCAGCGAGCTGTAAAAGAATTGAAAAAAACCATTCCTGGCATGCTGGTGATCACCGATGTAGCTCTCGACCCCTATTCTTGTGATGGTCATGACGGGCTGGTGCAAGACGGTAAAATTCTCAACGATGAGACGTTACCTCTTCTAGCCGATATGGCTGTGGCACAGGCTGAAGCGGGGGCAGATGTGGTGGCCCCATCCGACATGATGGACAACCGTATTGAGGCCATACGCTGGGCTTTGGATAATGCCGGGTTTGAAGAAGTGTTGATTTGTAGTTATAGTGCGAAATACGCCTCCGCATTTTACGGGCCATTTCGAGATGCGTTGGACTCAGCTCCGAAAGAAGGCGATAAAAAGACTTATCAGATGGATCCGTCAAATGCGCGTGAGGCAATTCGAGAAATTATGCTGGATGAAGAAGAAGGTGCCGATTGGTTGCTGATTAAACCCGGCCTGCCTTATTTAGATATCATCCGGTTGACGCGTGAGCATTCGGCCCTCCCTATTGCGGCTTACCATGTCAGCGGAGAATTTGCCATGCTCAAGGCCGCCGCTGAAAAAGGTTGGCTCGACTATGAAAGCTGTCTCATGGAATCACTCCTGTGCATGCGTCGTGCAGGTGCAGACATGATCTTCACTTATGGCGCGATCGATGCCGCCCGAATTTTGAGTCATCAGGCGTGAAGTTTGAAAGTGCGTGATATTCTTCTTTTGTGTCCGGTAAAGTCGCAATAAGATCTAAACTCGATGACGACTTAACCAGATATTTCTATTTGCATCCCTCGTTTGAGGGTGGTGACTATGGAAGCTCCTAATTATTGGGTTCACAATCTGGACCCATTTCTACTACAATTTACAGAAAATTTTGGTATCCGCTATTATGGGTTAGCCTATGCCCTAGGTTTCCTCTCTGGAATGTGGCTTTTGCATTTATTTTGTAAACATGGCAAAGCCACGCTCACACCCGAACAACAGTCATTCACCATTACCGCCATGATGATAGGGGTTTTGCTGGGTGGACGATTGGGCTATAGCTTGTTCTATGCGTTGGACGATACCCTGCACAGACCGTGGGTCATATTCGAGGTTTGGAAGGGGGGGATGGCCAGTCATGGAGGTTTCATCGGTGTGCTGATAGCATGTTGGTGGGTGGCGAAAAAGCTCAAACTATCTTTTCTGCAACTGGGAGACATTCTTTGTCCATTGGTGCCACCGGGCATTTTACTCGGTCGTATTGCCAATTTCATCAATGGAGAACTATGGGGTAAAGTCACTCAAGTTTCCTGGGCTGTTATCTTTCCCCAAAGTGCCATGTTAGGAACCCCGCTAGAGCAAATTGCGCCGCGCCACCCGTCACAGCTTTATGAGGCTGGGTTAGAAGGAGCCTTATTGCTGATGTACAGCCAATGGCGGTTATGGAAAACCGATGTCCTGACTTCCCCTGGAAGGTTGACGGGTGAGTTTTTGGCAATCTATGCAGTGGTGCGTGTCTTCGGCGAGCAGTTCAGAGAGCCGGATGCATCGTTGATTTTTGACCTGAGCCGAGGCAGTTTTTACAGTCTTTTTCTTCTGCTTGCAGGAGCCTTCCTAATTATTCGCTCACGAAAAACGATTTAGGGGATCTCCCCCCTCCCCCACCTACTATAACTAGTTATAAAATGATATGTTAATAGTTATAAATAGGTTTAAAAATAGTTATAATAAAATTTTTGTGTAGTTATAGTTAGTAAATTATCAATATATAGTGTGATTTAAAGAAACCAGTCATAGGCTATGCCGGTTGACAAGGGTATTACCACTAATTATAATAGTTTTTATAACTAGTGGTAATAGGAGATTCAAAGTGGTTAAGAACCAAGCGGAAGAAATTAGAAGCTATCTTTTAGCAAAAATACCGGTGCACTCGAAAAATATTGTTGCCAAAGCGGCAACGGCTTTTGCGTGTAGCCGTACAACTGTCCACCGGCATTTGAACCGATTGCTCCGCGATGGAAAGATTATTAAATCTGGGACAACAAGGCAGGTACAATATTTTTTAAAAACAGAAAAAAATAAAAAAATCCAGATTCCTTTGGAGTCAGGAATTATGGAAGACAGAGTCTGGAAAGAAATTTTTTCACAGGATTTTGAAGCACTGCCTAAAAACATTCGGGAGATTTGCGAATATGGTTTTCATGAAATGCTCAATAATGTTATTGACCATTCAGAGGGAACCGGGGTCGTGATAAAAACGGTGTGGACATCTGATTCAGTCACGATAGCTATTCATGATAATGGTATTGGAATTTTTAGGAAGATCAAGAATGCTTTGGAACTGGACGATGAGCGCGAAAGCGCCCTGCACCTTTCAAAGGGAAAATTTACCACCGATAAGGAAAACCATACAGGCGAAGGCATTTTTTTTACCTCCCGTGCATTCGATGATTTTCATATCACCTCAAGAGGCACATCCTATATAAGAACAAATTGGGATGAAGACTGGTTTCTAGAAAGGGCTGAAGATTCTATATCTGAAGGAACAGCATTGATAATGAAAATTGCTCTGGACTCAAAAAGAAAAATGAGGGAAGTTTATGCTCAGTATCAACATGAAGATTCTGACGGAATCCAAAAATTTGATAAAACCCATATTTTAGTACAGTTGAGCAAACTGGGTGATGAACGTTATGTCTCGCGTTCGCAGGCACGGCGCATTGTTTTGGGGCTTGAAAAATTCAAGCATGTGGTTTTAGACTTTAAAAATATATCTACTGTGGGTCAGGGGTTTGTCGATGAGGTGTTTCGCGTGTTTCAGTCCAAGTACCCGAGAATAGAAATTACCTACATCAATGCGAATGATGATGTCCGGTTTATGATTGAACGAAGTCTGCCTTCTTCTGCTCTAAATGGGCATGAAGGCAAATGAGGGTAGAGCATCTCATGCAATCTTCTATTAATCCGAAAGGAATCTTATTCTCTCAATGGCCTTATTGCTAGTTGGTCCCACGCCTAGTGAGGTGGTAAAATTCTGATATGGGAATTAAAACAAGTTTATTGATATTGATGCTGTATTGGGTTCCACAAGCGGACCTAAAGACCGTGAACGGGGAAGTCATTCTGGTTCAGAATGGCGATACTTTAACCCTAAAGACGGAGCGCGATAAATTGTATAAGGTGCGTCTGGCAAATATTGATGCTCCTGAAATGGCTCAGCCATTTGGCAAGTCGGCTCGGCGGCTGGCAACAGACTTGGCCTTGGGAAAAAAAATACGGGTTAATTACACTTTTAAGGACAAGTATGATCGCATAGTCGGCGAGGTTTTTTTGCCAGACGGAAAATTGCTCAATGAAGAAATGCTCAAAGCGGGGCTGGCATGGCATTACCGAGTCAAATTTCCGCATAGTAGTTTTCTTGAAAGGCTGGAATATAAAGCTTGGGGAAAACATCTTGGCTTATGGCTACAAAAAAACCCTATTCCACCTTGGGAATTTCGCCGGGAAAACAAGCTCCCCACGCCCCCTGCGAAACCAGAAAATATGGATTATGATTTGTTTTTGACTTATGGGTTACTGGGCAACCCTAAAACAAGGATATATGAATGGCCAGGTTGTAAGGACTACCCGAAAAATCCGAAGGGTTATATCCATTTTGGAAGCTTATTGGGTGCAGAAATATTGGGCTACAGAGCTTCTCGAAGATGTGAGACTCAGTGATGGCTTTTAAAGCGGGTCAGATATAAAAAAACTATATGCGAGAATATGGCAACTAAAGAACTCATATTTGTTGTGGATACGGACATCCCGCATCAAGAAATGATGGCGGGTTGGCTTCAGGATCGAGGTTATCGGGTTAAGGTTTTTGACAACGGTGAGCTTTGCTTGAATATGTTGGATGAAAACCCAGTGGCGATATGTTTGGAAATTAATATGTCTGCAGGGCTGGATATTCTCAAACGCATAAAATTGGCCAACCGCGATATTCCAGTATTGGTGGTGACAAAAAATGACGCGGTGGATACGGCAGTGGAGGCCATGAAAATCGGCGCATTTGATTATATGGCAAAACCTGTAGACAAGATTCGCATGCAAACGAATGTCGAAAGGGCTATCGAAATGCATACGATGGTCAACAAGATCCAACGTTTGCAGGGCGAGTTAAAAAAAGCTTATTCCTATAAAAATATTGTCGGTCAGAGTGATGCCATGAAACAGGTGTTTGCTCAGGTTGATGAGGTGTCAGGCATTAACATCAATGTTTTTATCAATGGCGAAAGTGGCACCGGCAAAGAATTGGTGGCAAAGGCTCTGCATTATAATAGTGCCTACAAGGCTGGTGATTTTGTAGCCATCAATTGCGGGGCGATTCCCGAAGAACTTCAGGAAAATGAATTTTTCGGCCATGAAAAAGGAGCCTATACCGGAGCAGATGACTCCCGCATGGGAAAATTGGAAGTGGCAGATGGAGGCACTCTTTTTCTCGATGAAGTGGGAGAGATGCCAGCAAGAATGCAGGTGAAACTTTTACGTTTCCTGCAAGATAAAAGTTTTGAAAGAGTTGGCGGCAATAAAAAAATACATGTGGATTTAAGAATAATTTCCGCAACCAACAAAAATCTGGAAGAGGCTGTTCAGCAGGGGAGTTTCCGCGAAGACCTATATTATCGGTTGGTGGTCTATCCGGTTTTCATCCCGCCATTGCGAGAACGGCGAGAAGATATTCCTATTCTTATCAACCATTTTTTAAAAAAATATAAATCTGATATCACAAAAAAAATAACCACAGTCAGTTCCTATGCACTCGAAGCTTTAGCGAGATATACTTGGCCGGGCAATGTGCGTCAGCTTGAAAATGAAATTTACAGATCGATGGTATCGACTCGAACGGATACGGTACAGATTGAAAATCTTTCACCCGCCATTCAAAAATTTCGAGCCGGTTATGTAGGGGAGGACAATCAATTCATTCCTGTCCAGAAAGATCAAGCTGGTGCGGTTCCGTTCAGCCCTGTTGCCTCGGTAATAGTTTCTGCCCCCTCTCCCACTCGCTCAACCTTTAATGAAATCGAAAAACAAGCAGTACTGGAAGCACTCAATCGAACCAATGGCAACATTCCTCAAGCCGCAAAGGCCCTAGGCATCAGTCGAGCGACATTTTATAGAAAAATCAAAAAATATCGCTCCTAAGGTAGGTGGAAACCCGTCTCACTGTCTCAATATGATACTAATTTGAGACAATTTATCTCATTTTGATATTTTTCCTGCCTATATTATCTAGTCATTAATTTCTTAATTTTATTTAATACATTTATTTGTAATGCTTTATGGGTTTTTATTGAATGTCCTATAATTTGGCATGACTTGTGCTTTGTAAGGAGTAAAGGTAAAGATTTATTGATAGATTTCTGAGGTGAAACCAATGACGACTGCAACGATGAAAACAAAAACTCAAGGCTCCGTAAAGCCTTTGTCGCGCAATAGGAAAAAACCAGAATTAAAAAAAAGAGGTAGAACTGAAAAGAAATCGCCTTTGATGCCTATAGTAATGTTCCTGATTTTTGCGGGTTTGGTGGCATATATGTTCTCCCCGAACGTTCCAAACTCGCAAAAGTCAGGTTCTGACACTTCCACGAACAGTGGGTTTGCTAAAAGTCTGACTAAGTAGATATTCATAATTTGTAAAAATGTCAAATTCAGCCGAGATTGTAAAATATAAAAAGGGTGAAACCATTATCCGAGAGGGTGATAGCGGCGATTCAGCCTATATCATCGAGTCTGGGGCCGCCGAAGTTTGCAAATCTCTTCCCAATGGTGAAGAGCAGTTTATAGGAGCCTTGGGTCAAAGTGATATTTTTGGAGAGTTGGGTTGGATCGATGGTTTGCCCCGATCGGCCACGGTCAAGGCGCTTGATAATTGTCGAATTCGAAAACTGACCCCGGAAAGTTTTGATTCTTTGTCTAAGCTGAATACTCAGGCCTTGGTACCAGTCTTAAAAATCCTGTCAAATAGAGTCCGACAGGCTTTGCGACTGTTAAATAAGCTGAAGAACAGGCAACAACCTACTTGTTAACCGTTTAGAGTCGATAACTATTTTTGCTAAGAACTCGTAAAGTCAATATTTTTCAATTTTTGAAAATAGGGTGCAAATGAAAAAGAAATACTTTAAAAAAGGTGCCGAGATCATTAAAGAAGGTACGTTGAGTGACTGTGCTTATATAATTGAATCGGGAAAAGTGGAAGTCTCCAAAACATTGAGTAATGGTGAAAACCAGGTGGTATGCATCCTTAAAAAGAATGATATTTTTGGAGAGATGGGTCTCATTGACTCCCTCCCTCGCTCGGCAAATGTAGTGGCTACAGAAGACTGCACGATATCGGTGATGACGCAGGAAATTTTTAACTCATTATCAAAACACAAGCCAGAAGCTCTCATGCCGATCCTTAAAATAATGGCGAGCCGTTTAAGAGGTGTGCTTATTAAAATAGAAGGTATACAGGGTAAACAAAACCTGTCGCGATCCATTCCTGCTGGAAGTTGAAAGGTGGGGGAAAAAGAATCGCGAATCGCTGGATTTTAACCGTTATCAAATTTTAAGGAATAGGTTGGATTTGCATAAGGGTTGTATGCAGATCCATTTTCATTTTTGGCATTCATTTAAAAGGTCATATTGCTTTTTTTCTGCCAAAGACATAATATGAAGCTGAATTAATTGCCTTTAAAAATTATCTTGTGACAAAATTTCTAATATAATGCAATATTCAGCAGCTTTGAACTACAATTTACTTTATATATAGAGTTAGTATGAAGACACAATATTATAAAAAAGGTGAAGAAATTATCCAAGAAGGTAAATTAAGCGATTGCGCTTATATTATCGAGTCGGGGACGGTGGAAGTTTCTAAACTACACCCGAACGGCGATAAACAGATAATTGGAGTTCTCAAAGAAAATGATATTTTTGGCGAGATGGGGCTGATAGATGGGCTTCCTCGTTCAGCTACCGTGGTGGCATTGGAAGATTGTGCCATAACGATCATGACCCAGGAGACCTTCAACTACCTGGCGCAACACAATCCACAGGCCCTCATGCCCATTCTTAAGGTTCTAGCTAAAAGACTTCGGTCTACATTGGCTTTGGTGGAAGATTTACAAGATGGCAAGGGAAGCTCTTCTCTGAAAGAATTTGTTTAGGTCATCTCCCCCGCTTTAAATTCCTTTTTAATTGACTCAAAACCTAAGGGTTTGTTCGAGATGGTTGCGAACCAGCGCTGCGTTGGTGTAAGCTGAAAAGCTCTAATTTAAAAAAACCTTATTGAGAAATTGAGTTGAATTATGGTTCCAGAATTATTATCGCCAGCGGGAAGCCCAGAAAAATTAAAATATGCATTGGCCTATGGAGCGGATGCGGTGTATGCGGGAATTCCTAAGTTTTCATTAAGAGCGAGAGAAAATCCTTTCAAAAACGACCTGCTGGAAGATGCCATTGCCTACACTCACAAGATGGGTAAAAAGATTTATGTAACGGCTAATATTCTTCCCCCCAACAGAAAAATTGAATCCTTTAAAAAATCTCTGGCTCAACATGCGGCTTTAGGTCCAGATGGTTTTATCATGGCGGACCCTGGAATGATTCAATTTGCTCTGAAAGAGTTTCCAGAGATTCCTGTACATCTTTCGGTGCAGAGTAATACCATGAATTGGTCAACGGTACAATTTTGGTATGATCTCGGAGTCAAGCGAATCATTTTATCGCGCGAGCTTTCTCTGGAAGAAATTCTGGAAATCCATCATCGTGTTCCCGGTATGGAATTGGAAGCTTTTGTACACGGGTCAATTTGTATTGCCTATTCGGGTCGCTGTTTGTTGTCCAATTATTTCAATCACCGTGATGCCAATCAGGGCACTTGCACTAACAGTTGTCGTTGGGAATTTAAAGTTCATGAAGAAGAGGGAACAGAAAGCGAGCAGTATAAGCCCTTAGAGGGCCAGTATGCTATTGAGGAGACTCAGCGAGACGGTGAAATGATGCCAATCGATGAAGACGAACATGGTACATATATCATGAATTCGAAAGACCTGAGAGCGGTGGAATATTTAAAACCTCTGCAAGATGCAGGAGTCATTTCATTTAAAATTGAGGGGCGATCCAAATCTATTTATTATTTATCTTTGGTCACCCGGGCTTATCGCAAAGCCATCAACGATTTAGCAGGAGGGCGTTCTTTCGACCAAGAATTATTGGGAGAAATCAATAAGACTGCCAATCGCGGTTTCACTTCGGCATTTTTAATCTCCGCATCTAATCGTGATACAGAACGCTTCGAATCACCGCAAGAAGAAAATCAGGCTCAAGTATTTGGCGGACAAGTTGTGAGTGAACGACCGGGCTGGATGGAGCTAGAAGTTAAAAATCGCATCGAGTTGGGAGATGAGGCCGAATACATTTCTCCCAGCGGACAGTTCAAATTTACCATCGAGGCAATGGAAACAGATACGGGAGAAAAAGCCAATGTAGCTCATGGCGGCAATGGCAGGATCTGGATTAAGATCGACCGAAAGGTAGAGCCTTTTGCATTATTGAGTCTTTTACAGAATACTGAGCAAACCGAAGCGGTTTAATATAAGCGAGCTTGCTCAAAACGATTAGAGGGTTTGATAATTTTAAAGCAGGCTGGGCAGGCCACAGAGCATGACACTCATTTACTTGTGGGTGTTTTCATTAGGGTGACTTTTGATGGTTTCTGCCAAGAACAGAGTAAGAAAAATTCCTAGTACTAAAATAAGCCCTAACCAGCCAGATAGAGTCTGAATTCGATAATCAAAAATATCTTTAGCCAAGGTGCCATCAAAAGCCAGAATAATCGTGACAAAAATAAACAAGAAGAAAAATTTTTTCAAGATCAGTTTCCGGTTAATGGATGATTTACCAATAAAAATGGTTGAATATTGGTTTTGATGCAGTCTCGTATCAAGGTACAGATAAAAATCTTTGTTCCTCAAACAACTGGTTCTATAATAAATTTAATTGCTTTGGAATTTTAGCAAGAAATCTTGCCTAAGCAATTGATTATATTTTTTGAAACAATTTATTTATTGAAAGTCTCTAATTCGATGTCCGTTCCGTTAAAACAAGCTTTAAAAATAGGGTCTTATTTATTCCAGCAAAAAATAAAAGGCAGAAAACGTTATCCTCTGGTGATGATGTTGGAGCCATTATTTCGCTGTAATTTAGAGTGTATAGGATGTGGGAAAATCCAGAAACCCAATGAAATATTAAAGCAAAATCTAAGTCCCGAACAATGTTTTAACGCCGCTAAAGAATGTGGGGCTCCGGTTGTTTCCATAGCCGGGGGCGAACCTCTAATGCATCCAAATATCGTCGAAATTGTTGAAGGCTTGGTGGCCATGAAACGTTATATTTATTTATGCACCAACGCGATATTACTAAAAGATTTTCTAGATCGATTGCCAGTGACTCCCTATTTGACCTTATCCATTCATCTGGATGGTATGGAAGAGGATCATGACCGCATTGTAGATAAGAAGGGCACTTTTAAATTGGCCATCGAAGCGGTACAAGAAGCAAAAAAAAGAGGCTTCCGTGTTACCAGTGCCACGACATTTTTTGAAGACACAACGGTGGAAAAGGCCGAAGAATTTTTAGACTTTTTAAAGCCATTTGGGTTGGATGGTGTGACCATGGCATCTGCTTTTCGATATCAGGATGCGCCTGATCAGGATCATTTTTTTGGCCGCCGCAAGACCTTCGAATTTTTTGATAAATTGTTGGCGAAGAATACAAATGGACGTT
>Ga0233439_10003792_pt1 | contig 15290 bp, 9 predicted proteins | sample SI_123_September_6_FD_182713 | JGI IMG/M metagenome (GOLD analysis project Ga0233439, IMG submission 182713) | Seawater microbial communities from Saanich Inlet, British Columbia, Canada - SI_123_September2016_100_MG | ecosystem: Environmental > Aquatic > Marine > Inlet | place: Canada: British... | reverse complement strand
GCCATCCTCAGCAAAAATGATTCTTCCCAGGGACGTCCCATTAACTGCATGCCCACCGGCAGTCCCTTTGCGTCATAACCGACAGGAAATGAAATCGCCGGAAAACCGCCTATATTTGCTTGCGGAGCGTAACGCATCAATTCCGTTAATGTACTGAGGTCTGATTCGCCGTTTATCAATGCGTCTGGAAGAATAGGTGGGGCTGTACAGGCAGTTGTAGGAGTTACAATCGCGTCAACATGTTGATAAATTTCGTTTAAATTTCTGATCAGTTCTGCACGTATCCGCTGGGCTTTAACGTAATCACGACCACTAAACTCTTTCGCGAGGGTCAGATTAAGCAATGCATCTAAACCAAAAGGTTGCTTGAACGTTTTAAAATGGGGCTGCAGTGAAGTCAGCAGTTCTGTTACAATCGTAACAATTTGCGCAATACGTGCTTCATTCAATTCAGGAATTTCAATTTCCTCTATGCTTGCTCCTTGTGATTTAAAGGCCTCCAGCATTCGTTCACAGTTTTGCACAATATCCGCAGATGCATGTTTAAACCATGGTGAAAATATACCCAGTTTAACTCCTGCTAAATTTGTGTTATTAAAATCCTGCAAATCAACAGGTGGTTGATTTTGTGTACGCAGTTGTCTTGGATCAGCTCCCGCAAGAAAGGAATAGGCCAGGGCGGCATCATCAGCAGTAGCAGTGATTGGACCAACTGTCGAGACACTCCAGGAAAGTGGAGCAGCGCCGGCAGAGCTAATCCGGCCCCAGGTTGTTTTAAGACCGACAACACCACATAAACTGGCTGGAATCCTGATTGAACCACCACCGTCAAGTCCGAGTGCAATCGGTGACAAACCTGCTGCTACGGCGGCGGCAGAACCACTTGATGAACCTCCGGGATAATGATCTAAATGATGAGGATTTCTCGTAGTTCCGTAATGGACGTTGAGTCCGGTTACACCCAGACCAATTTCATGCATATTGGTTTTTCCAACCATCAACGCACCTGCTGATCGCAGACGCGCAACGCTGGTTGCATCCTGTTCCGGCGGCTGAGTACTATAAAATTTGCTACCGGCCATTGTTGGAAAGGGCAGCATATCCAACTCATCTTTGACTGAAATCGGTACACCATCCAGAATCCCAAGTGACTCTCCGCGTTGATAACGTTCGCTTGAAGCTTTTGCCTGCTGCATCAGTTCACGCTCTTCCCAGGCGATAAATGGCCGTAACGGTACAGCACTTTCTTCAATGCTGCGTACAATATCCAGCAAACGCATGGCAACATCAACCGGTGTTGTTTTTTCCTCAAGATAGGCCCGATGAAAATCGGCGGCAGTTTCCGGTTGAAAAAGACTTTGCTTTGCAGAACTTCCGGATTTTTCATCCGTCACAGTTTGCCGCTTATTTTGAGTTGAATCGATAAACTCTTTGATAGTTTTTTTTGCAGCAGCAGCAGTTATCTTACTTTCTACAGGATGGATTGGTTCCATCACGGGAGCATCTTTAACTTTGCTTTTTCGTAAACTTGGCAGCCCTGCCTGTTTTAACAGTAGCGGAATCAACAGCAAGCGAATTCCTGGGGTTCGCAACACGCTCACTAAAATTTTAAGTGTACGCCCGCTTGTCCTTGGAATGCTGATGCTTTTAAGGTTATAAACAGGTTTTTCTTTTTTAGCAAAAGGCCACAAATTAAGCATCATCTTTTTTGCTTTTTCTGCAGTCACTTTATTTTTGCTGTCAGTATTTTCCATGTATATCTCAATTATTCACCGGCACAAGAGGCAGTTCACAAACAAAGCACGCACCGTCGGTGACGTCCGGATCGATCCAAATTTTTCCACCATGTGCTTCAACAATTTTTTTGACTGTTGCTAATCCAAATCCGTAACCTTCTACATCGTAATTCAAGCGCGCATTTGTTTCAAACACTTTATCTTGATGCTCCACTAATATTCCAGGTCCATTATCACGTATCCAATATTTTAAGGCACCTTCACTTTCGGCAGCTCCAAATTCAATCTTAACCGGATTTTTCGAAGCTCTGTATTTGATAGAATTCGCAATCAGGTTTTGCCAAACTTTCAACATCCGTATTGGATCACAGCACACCTGCGGCATTTCCGGCAGTTTAACAAAACTTACCATTCCTTCACGTTCCGCATAATCAAAATTTTCAATCACTGTGTTGATCAGTTTCGCCATTGAAACTGCTTCCAATTCACCAATCACTTGCCCGGCTTCTGCATATTCCAATTGGGTATTGATGAAATCCAGCATTTTATGGAAAGTTTGCGGAATCCGTTCCAGAATATCTTTTAAGCTTTCATCCTCAATTAATTGCGGATATTCATTTTTAATCCTGTAGAGAAACAAATCATAAAGACTCGCGGCACCGACGATTGGTGATTTTAGATCATGACTGACTGTGTGCGAAAAGCTGCTCAGTTCCTGTTTTTTTTGCAGCAGTTGCTGATTCAGTTCTTTGATTCGATCAAGATCTTCTTTACTGCGTAACGCGGATTTTACACGGGCCACTAAAGTAGTACGCTCGAGTGGCTTATAAATATAATCCACTGCGCCTGCGTCAAAAGCGGCTTCGAAGGAATCCATTTCCTGTTTTGCAGTAACCATCAACACAGGAATATCGTGACACTCCGGCATTGCTTTCAGACGCCTCGTCGCTTCAATACCGTCCATTTCCGGCATCATAATATCCATCAGAATGCAGTCCGGACGCCAATTTTCGAGGATCTTTAATGCTGCTTTTCCGGATGATGCTTCACGAAACTCACACTTGAGTTGATGGCGCAGATGGTCTTCAATCAGCAGACAGTTGTCCTCAATATCATCAACAATCAATATCTTTCTGACAACCCGGTGCTGGTCATTGATCGACATTACAATTTTGTCAATTACATGTGTATAGAACGTTTTCCTGTTGCATCCAGCATGGCTTCTTTGATCGCTTCCGCATATGTCGGATGCGCGTGTGACATCCTGGCAATATCTTCAGCACTGGCTCGATATTCCAGCGCAACAACAGCTTCCGCAATTAAATCTGCAGCACGGGCACCGACCAGGTGAATTCCTAAAATTTCGTCTGTCTCCTTGTCTGCCAGAACTTTCACAAAACCATCTGTATCCATCGAAGCACGGGCGCGTCCAAGTGCCTTAAAAGGGAAACTGCCTGATTTGTAATTATAATTTTCGGCTTTTAATTCATCCTCCGTAAAACCCACACCTGCTGCTTCAGGCCAGGTATAAAGCACTCCCGGAATTGCTTTGTAATTAATATGCGGTTTTTGACCCGCCATCTTTTCTGCCACAAAAGTTCCTTCTTCTTCTGCTTTATGTGCCAGCATTGCACCTGCCACTACATCACCGATGGCATAAATTCCCGGAACTGCGGTTTCTAAATTTTCATTGACCGGAATCCGTCCCTGTTTGTCTGGAGTAATTTCGATGTTCTCCAAACCAAGCTTGTCCGTGTAAGCCCGACGTCCAACCGCAACTAGGCAATAATCTCCATTGAATTCAACTTCTTCGCCTTTTTTGTTGAGAGCGGAAACCTTAACTTTTTCACCAGACACAGTTGCGCTTTGCACAGCGTGACTGAGGAAGAACTTCATCCCCTGTTTTTTTAAAATCCGCTGAACTTCTTTGGCCAGTGAAAAGTCCATCCCGGGAATCAAACGATCCAGAAATTCAACAACCTGCACTTCTGCGCCGAGTCTGGCATAAACTGAACCCAGTTCCAAACCAATCACACCTCCGCCGATTACAATTAATTTCTCCGGAACATTTTCCAGACTAAGTGCTTCGGTGGAAGTTATGATGCGTTTTTTATCACAAACCACACCTGGAATACTGGAAGGTTTTGAACCGGTTGCAATGATAACACGCTCAGTGTTCACAGTTTGCTGTGTGCCACCCGCAGCAACAACAGAAATCGTCTCTTTGTCCTTAAAAGAGGCATGTCCATTGATCACCGTGATTTTATTTTTTTTCATCAGATACTCAATTCCCGCGCATGTCTGCTCAACCACATCATCTTTACGCTGACGCATTCTGGGCCAATCGAGTTCTATCTTTTCCGCTTTTATTCCATGTGCCTCAAAATGCTTGCTGGCATTTTCGAAATGCTCACTTGAATCCAGTAGAGCTTTTGAAGGAATGCAACCCACATTGAGACATGTTCCTCCAAGGGTGGAATAGCGTTCAATGAGTGCGGTTTTCATCCCCAACTGCGCACAGCGGATTGCGGCTACATAACCACCAGGACCGGAACCGATAATTGTTGTGTTAAATTTAGTCATTTTTTTATATTAAAAAGTTTCAGAGTTTTAAAGTTTCAAAGTTTCAAAGTTCTTTCTAACTGTTTTTCAAATTTATTTGCTTAATTTTCGAATAAAAGATGACATCATTCGCTCAATTTCTCGTGTATCTTCTTCTAAACTTATGAAAGCTTCCTCAGCAAAGAATGATAAGTTTTTTGCAATGACAAGTTGAGTTTGCAGTTCAAACAGTGAGCCTTTGGCTATTTGCAGAAAACGCAAATAATCTCCTGTACTATTTCGTCCATGACCTTCTGCAATATTACTTGGAATTGAAACTGAGCAACGACGCATTTGAGAAGTTAACCCATATGTTTCTTCTTTAGGAAATAAGTGTGTTACCTCATAAATCTTTGTGACCAGTTTAATCGATTTTTGCCAAATCAACAAATCACGAAAAGTACGAATTTTAAGTTTTTCTTCAGTCATTGTTTTGTCTCAATTCTTTGAAACTTTGAAACTTTGAAACTTTGAAACTTTGAAACTTTGAAACTTTGAAACTTTCCTTATAATAACATTCTAGTCGGATTTTCCAAATTTTCTCTTACACGTACGAGGAAACTCACTGATTGCTGACCGTCGACGATCCGATGATCGTAGGACAAAGCTAAATACATTACGGGACGGATCACAACTTTTCCGTTGACTGCCATTGGTCGTTCAACAATATTGTGCATTCCCAGAATTGCACTTTGCGGTGGATTCAAAATAGGTGTTGAAAGCATCGAACCGAAAACTCCACCGTTTGTGATGGAAAAGGTGCCGCCTTCCATTTCGTCAATGCTGAGTTTGTTGTCACGGGCGCGTTTAGCAAGTCTGCCGATTTCAGTTTCAATTTGCGGCAGAGTCAGTGATTCCGCATTCCTGACAACCGGAACCATCAAGCCCTTGGGCGCACTAACAGCGATGCCCATGTCTACATAATCGTGAAAAACTATTTCGTCACCATCAAGCTGTGCGTTGACTGCCGGAAAGTCTTTTAATGCTTCCGTACAGGCTTTTGTGAAGAGTCCCATGAAACCAAGTTTTACTTTGTGTTTTTCCAGAAACACGTCTTTGCTCTGACTGCGTAAATCAAAAATGGCCTGCATATCAACTTCATTAAAAGTCGTCAACATCGCAGTTTCGTTTTTTACTGCTACCAGACGTTCCGCGAGTTTTCTACGTAAACGTGACAAACGTTCCCTTTTTTTATTTCTGGAACCGGAAACTTCAGGTGCCTCCGCCTGTTGTGCTGATTCCGCGGCAGCAACAGCTTCCGGAACTTGACGATCGTGCTGCCGTACATCCTCTTTAGTAATACGTCCGCCCGGACCTCCTCCGGAAACATTGGCGATTCCCTGTTCTGCCATCATTTTTCGTGCAGCGGGTGAAGGATGCCCTGCTGCATAAGAATCCGTGGTTGAAACTGACTGTTCCGGAGAATCTGCGGTTTCGGAAGTTACTGAGGATATTTCAGCCGAAGAGGTTTCCGGTTGTGCTGCTTCTGTATCAATCGAACAGGCTACATCACCAATCCCCGCTGTTTCGCCTTCCTGCAGAATAATTTTCAGTGCACCGGCACTTTCCGCAATCAAAGGCAAAGTTGCTTTATCTGTTTCAATTTCACATATCGTTTCATCAAGCTGAACATAATCACCATCCGCCTTGAGCCAACTGCCAATTTCAACTTCTGTGATCGATTCTCCGGGACTCGGAATTTTAATTTCCACAATAGACATGAAAGGCACCTTTAAATGGGTTAGTTAGATTATGAGATATTCGAAAAAAATTTACAAAAACAAATCATTGCGAGCGTAACGAGAAAGCTATTTTATTATTCTTCAAAAGCCCTGTGCACCAGATTTTCCTGCTGAACTGCATGAACTTGCGGAAAGCCGACTGCAGGTGAACTGTCAGCGTCACGTGCAACCAGTTCAAGACTTTTTCCGGTTTTTGAAAATGTGCGTAACACAAAACCCCACGCTCCCATATTTTCCGGTTCTTCCTGAACCCAGCACCATTGCCCGGCATTTGGATAACGTTTTAGTAGCGCCAGCAGTTGTTTTTCCGGAAAAGGATAAAGCTGTTCCAGCCTTACAATTGCAATGTCCTTAATATCCTTTGTCTGCTGTCTTTCAAGTAAGTCATAATATACTTTACCGCTGCAAAACAAAACCTTACGCACAGCTTTTGCTTCCACGAAATCATCATCAATTACTTCAAGAAAACGGGTTCCTTCCAGAAAATCAGCCAGCGGACTCACACACTTGGGATGACGCAGCAAGCTTTTTGGGGTAAAAATAATCAGAGGTTTACGAAACGGAAATGCCATTTGACGCAGCATAATATGAAAGATATTCGCAGGAGTAGTGCAGTTGATAACCTGCATATTGTTACCAGCGCAAAGTGTAAGAAAACGTTCGATACGCGCCGATGAATGTTCCGGACCCTGACCCTCATGTCCGTGCGGAAGCAAAAGCACCACGCCGTTCATCCTGTGCCATTTTGTTTCAGAGGAGGCAATAAACTGATCGATTATTATTTGCGCGCCGTTGGCGAAATCCCCAAACTGGGCTTCCCAAATTGTTAAGCTGGTAGGAGCCGCATAAGCATATCCGTATTCAAATCCTAGAACTCCATATTCTGAAAGAAACGAGTTGTATACTTCAAAAGGCGCCTGTTCCGCGGAAAGGTGATTCAAAGGTACGTGTTTGGTGTTGTCCTCCGCAGTGATAATCGCATGCCGGTGCGCAAATGTTCCACGCCCGCTGTCTTGTCCACTGAGCCGCACCTGAGTACCGTTTGTCACTAAAACCGCATAAGCCATCGTTTCCGCCATCCCCCAGTCAAGCTGTTTATGTTCAGCAACCATTTTACGGCGGTTTTCATAAAGCTTTTGGATTTTTGCAAAGAATTTCAAATTTGAGCCCGAAGCTCCGTTTCTTGACAAATCTGTCAACTGCTCGCTGATTTCCACAAATTTCTTTTGAGCAACACCTGTCTCAGGAGATTTCTCAAAATCCTTATTTTCCGCCCGCCGTACACCGGACCAGACTCCTTCCAGAAAAGAAGTCACAGAAGCGGTTTCCTGCTGTTTCGATTCCTCGAGTCGATTGTTGAGATACTGCTTAAATTCATCCTCCATTTGTGTAGTATCTTTTTCAGTCAAACTACCAGAATCAACGAGCTTCTTACTGTAAACCTCACGCACCTTCGGATGCTTGGCAATACGCCGGTACAAATCAGGTTGTGTAAATCTGGGTTCATCCGCTTCATTGTGACCGTGACGTCGATAACCTAAAATATCTACAAACACATCGCGGTGAAATTTTTGCCTGAATTCAAGCGCCAGTTTGATCACATAGACCACAGCTTCAATATCATCGGCATTTACGTGAAATACTGGAGATAGTGTAGTTTTTGCCACATCAGTACAATATGTACTTGAACGTCCCTCTCCATAATCCGCGGTAAAACCAACCTGATTATTTATCACCAGATGCAGTGTACCTCCTGTACCATATCCCTGCAGTTGTGACATTTGCAAAACTTCATAAACGATACCCTGACCTGCCAAAGAATGATCTCCATGAATCAGGATCGGTACCAGTTTCTTTACATTACCTTCGTGATACTGGTCAATTTTCGCCCTTGAAATTCCTTCCACCACTGGATTTACCGCTTCCAGATGCGAGGGATTAGGCGTCAAACTCAAGTGTACTTTTTTTCCGCTGCGTACTGTTTTATCACTGGAATATCCCATGTGATATTTTACATCACCCGCAAATCCGTCTGAACCAAATGCTTTTCCCTCAAATTCTGCAAAAATATCGTTGTAGGTTTTTCCCAGTACATTGGCTAAAACATTCAGCCTTCCGCGATGTGCCATCCCGATGACAAATTCCTCAACCCCTAATTCTGCTCCATATTCAACAACTGTGTCCAGTGCAGGAATGATTGATTCACCGCCTTCCAGCGAAAACCTTTTCTGCCCGACAAATTTTGTATGTAGAAAACTTTCAAAAGCCACTGCTTCATTCGTTTTGCGTAAAAGTTCAATTTTTTCTTCATAAGAAAAATCTGGAGTATTACGGCAGGCTTCCATTTTTTGCTCCAGCCAGTTGATAATCTCCAACGTCCGGACAAATTTATATTCAACTCCGATTGAACCGCAATAAGTCTGTTCCAACAACTGGTGAATTTCCCTTAGAGTCGCGGTGCCTAATCCAATTCTGGAACCTGCATGAAATTCCGTATCCATATCTGCTTCGCTCAAACCAAAGTTCTCCAAATCAATTGGTCCGTCATGTTTTCGACGTGGACGTACAGGATTGGTTTTTGCGAACATGTGCCCACGCTGACGATAAGCGCCGATCAGGTTACTGACCGAGAGTTCTTTTTGGAATTGTTCCGGTGCGAAATCTTCCGCTTGATTTTCTGAGGTTTTTTTTGTGGCAGACTGTGTATAATCTGTCTTTGAAAATTCAAAACCTTCAAAAAAATTACGCCACTCAGGATCCACAGATTGAGGGTCTTGCAGATATTGTTGATAAAGCCCCTCAAATGCGCCAATATCAGCGTTGTTTAAATAAGAAAGTGGGTTCATGATAGTAGTCAGATATTTAAAATATAAAATAGACTGCAGAATTTTTGTGTGATGAATCTCTATCTTATAGTAAAATTGGCGAAGAATGAAGTTTCATTTTATTGATATTTCAGACACAGTCAGGCTACTACAATAATATCATTAAGATTTCAGACTATTTACTAAACAATCAAAGCTGATTAAGCATGAAGACTTCAGATATTCTGGTGATTGGCGGAGGAGTTATTGGCACGGCAGTGGCCTATGGTCTTGCTGAACTGGGGGCGCAAGTCAACCTGCTGGATCAGGGCGGAAGTACGCCGAATGCTTCTCGCGGAAATTTTGGACTTGTCTGGGTGCAGGGCAAAGGACTTGGTATGCCGCGTTATGCGGAATGGACCGAGGAAGCCGCAAATGAATGGCCGGAGTTTTCCGCAGACTTGCTTGAGAAATGTGGAATTGATGTGGACTATCAACGCCCGGGTGGATTTGAAGTTTGTCTGGGTGAAGAAGAATTTTCTCTGCGTGAAGCGGAAATGAAACAGTTGAGGCAGGAGTCCACAAACGGCGGTCTTACTCCTGCGAAAAAAATTGCCTGCGAAATGCTGGACCGCATGAGCATGCAGGCTTTGATTCCTGAATTACGACTCGGAGATACAGTTTCCGGTGCTTCTTTTTCTCCACTGGACGGTCACCTGAATCCTCTGTTATTGTTGAGTTCATTGCTGGATTCTTTTAAAAAAAGTGGAAATCTCCATTTTCCGGAACAGCAGGTTGAAACGATTATTTTCCGTAATAACTGTTTTGAAGTGCAGACAAAATCTGAGCGCTTTTCAGCAAAAAAAGTGGTGCTGGCCTGTGGACTTGGAATCAGCAAATTGGCGCTTCAAGTAGGACTGGAAGTTCCGCTCCGTCCGCAACGTGGACAAATCCTGGTGACTGAACGTACACGGCCCATGCTAGTGCAGCCTTTTGTAACCATCAGACAAACAGGAGAAGGTTCATTCATGATCGGTGCGTCTCACGAAGAAGTGGGCCTTGACAGCGGCACCACAACTCAGGAAATGCGACGTCTTGCGCAGCATGCGGTTAATGTTTTTCCGCAATTGTCCAGCTTACAACTAGTACGTTGCTGGGGTGCTTTGCGTATTCTCACTCCGGACACGAAGCCTGTTTATGCTGAATCCGCAAGTTGTCCAGGCGCCTTTGTGGTGACTTCTCACAGCGGAATCACTTTAGCTCCGCTTCATGCTGGGATAATTCCCCGCTGGATTGTTGAAGGAAAAACTCCGGTAGGTTTTGAACAGTTCCATTCCAGGAGGTTTGATGCTTAAACGTTTGCGGAACTCAAAGGGTAAAAACATTACCATCTGGTTTGAGGAAAAGCCGATTTCCGCTCAGGAAGGAGAAAGCGTAGCTTCCGCACTATTGTGTGCGGGCGTGGAGGATTTGCGCACTGCTCCGTTAAGCGGTGCTTCACGTGCACCCTATTGCTGGATGGGCGTCTGCTTTGAATGTCTGCTCGAAATAGACGGTCAGCCAAACCGTCAAAGCTGCCTGATTCCTGTTCAGGAAGGCATGCGAATCCGTCGACCTGCTTTGAACTTTGGAGAATCCGCATGAAAGAAATATACGATCTGCTGATTATCGGTGCAGGACCGGCAGGACTCGCTGCTGCAATCGAAGCAGCAAAGCATAAAATCTCGGTGCTTGTGCTGGACGAGCAAAGTGAAGCGGGAGGACAAATTTACCGTTCAATCCGTACAACACAAAGTTTACGTCCTGAAACTTATGCTTTGCTAGGACCTGATTATCAACACGGAGAAAATCTGGAAAAGACTTTTCGCGAAGCAGGAATCGAATTTTTAGCCGGAGCTTCAGTTTGGCAGGTGGAGCAGGATCGAGCGTTGCATTTTTTGCGGAATGGAATATCGCAAAAAGTCTGTTACAGACGTTTACTGGTGGCAACAGGAGCGCTGGAACGTCCTGTTCCAATTCCTGGCTGGACTCTTCCCGGAGTAATGGGAGCGGCGGCGGCGGATGTGTTGCTCAAGTCTTCGGGTGCAGTACCTTCCGGAAAAGTGGTGCTGGCCGGGAGTGGTCCTTTATTGTGGTTAGCTGCTTCACGGCTTGTTTCTGCCGAAGTGGAAATTTTGGCTGTGCTGGAATCAACAAAGTATGCTTATTACCTGCAGGCACTACCGTATCTTCCGCAAGCTCTGCGTGCCGCCGAATATCTGCTCAAAGGCCTACGACTCAAACGGCAGATTCGGAGAGCGGGAATTCCAGTCTTTTCCGGCATCCGTCAACTCCGTGCAGAAGGAGCACAAAAGCTCGAGGCAGTGCATTTCGATCACCGTGGACAAAGCAAAATATTTGAAGTAGAAACTCTTTTAATACACGAAGGTATCGTGCCCAATACTCAACTCACACGGCTGTTGGGTTGTGAACACCGCTGGTACGAAAGACAACGTTACTGGCATCCTCTGCTTGATGAATGGGGAAACAGCAGCGTGGATGGAGTAGCAGTGGCAGGTGATGGAGGAATCGTTGCCGGAGCTTTAATCGCAGAAGCATCCGGACATCTTTCCGCGCTGGAGGCGGCTTTTCAACTTGGAGCTATTTCAAAAGATCATAGAGATAAGGCAGCCAAAACTTACCGTAAAATTATCCGGCATCATCAAGCGGTGCGTCCTTTTCTGGAACAGCTATTTCCGCCAAATCCGGAAATCCTCGTTCCACCTGAGGAGAACACTTTAGTTTGTCGTTGTGAAGAAGTTACTGCAGGACAAATTATTAAGGCGGTGGAATTGGGTGCGCATGATCTAAGTCAGCTGAAAGCTTTTACGCGTTGCGGAATGGGACCGTGCCAGGGACGGATGTGCACACTGACTGTTGCAGAAATTGCCGCAAAGACTCAGGGTAAATCGCCCAAGGAAGTCGGCTCTTTTCGGGGCCGTCCTCCTCTCAAACCGATTACTTTGGGTCAGTTGGCAAATAGTACAGAATGATGAAAATTACTTTTAGAAAATACCGGAAGCGGCGTCGTTTTTAAAATAAACAAAACAACTTCCGGCCAAACTCATTTTCTACTCATCTTCTTTTTACGGCCGGCTTTAGGAGCTGAAAAACTTTTTCTGTCATCTTTCCCTCGACTGTCATCTCTTTCACGCGGACTGGAGCTTCTTGACTTCCTATCATTTTTTAACAGCGAAATATTTAACTGCTTACCTGCCACCCAAACTTTTTTCAAATCACTGAAAACGTCTTTTGGCATACCTTCAGGTAAATCAATTACGCTGTAGTCATCATAAATATTGATGCGTCCTATGTGCTGACTGTCAAGTCCGGCCTCATTTGCAATTGCACCAACAATGTTGTTTGGTTGTACTTCATGATTATGACCGACTTCAAGACGGAAACGTTCCATGCCCTCTTCCAGCGGTTGTTCCTTTCTAGGGCCTCTATCCTGGTCTTTTCCACGTCCTCTATCCTGATCTTTCCCACGTCCTCTATCCTCATCTTTTCCACGTCCTTTGTCACGCTCCCTTCCGCGCTCTTTCCCTCTATCAGCACCACGACTTTTACGTGGTTTCGGATCATCGTCTTCCCATCTTTCAACATCTTTACGACGATTAGCTTTTGCCTGCAACATAAAAGGCGAATCTCCCTGTAAAAGTTTGGCCAGTGAGGCGGCAATTTCCAGAGCGGGCACATCATGTTCCTGTTGATACTGTTCAATCATCTTATAAAACTGACCCAGATCTCCCGACGCCAATGTGTCAGTAATACGCTGTTTGAATTTTACAATACGCTGATCATTGATAAGCTCGGTTGAAGGAAGTTCCATTAATTCAATCTTCTGGTTTGTCGCTCTTTCGATGGCATGCAACATTCTTTTTTCACGTGGAGCAACAAATAAAATCGCATCTCCCTGACGACCGGCACGACCAGTACGACCGATTCGATGTACATATCCTTCCGTATCATGTGGAATATCGTAATTGATTACATGACTAATCCGTTCAACATCGAGTCCCCGTGCAGCAACATCTGTGGCAACCAGAATATCCAGTTTTCCTTTTTTCAACATCTCGATCGTACGTTCACGCTGATTTTGTTTTATATCACCATTTAAAGGAGTGGAAGCATATCCGCGTGCCTCAAGTTTTGCTGACAACTCGACTGTTGCGGTTTTTGTACGCACAAAAATTAGTATCGCCTCAAATGATTCTGCTTCAAGAATACGTGTCAGTGCGTCCAGTTTATGCATCCCGCTCACTGGCCAGAAACGTTGACGAATAGTAGGTGCAGTGGTGGTTTTATCTTTGATGATAATTTGTACAGGGTCTTTCAAATATCGTGTGGCTATGCGTCTGATCTGCTGCGGCATAGTTGCCGAAAAAAGCGCAATCTGTCTTTCATCAGGAGTTTGCTCAAGAATCCACTCTACGTCATCAATAAATCCCATCCGCAGCATTTCATCTGCTTCATCCAGAACAAGTGTAGTGAGATTACCAAGTTTCAGAGTGCCGCGGCGCATGTGATCCATAACGCGTCCTGGAGTACCAACTATTACATGTGCTCCACGCTGCAAGCCCCGTATCTGTCCACGATATTCCTGACCTCCGTAAATTGGCAGTACATGAAAACTTTTCATTTGTGATGCATATTTTTTAAAGGCTTCTGCGACCTGAATCGCCAATTCACGTGTAGGTGCTAAAACCAAAATCTGCGGGTCTTTCTGCCGTAAATTTAAGTTGGAAAGCAAAGGTAGCGCAAATGCTGCAGTTTTACCCGTGCCGGTCTGGGCCTGTCCTAAAACGTCTTTCTTTTCCAACAACAACGGAATTGTCTGCTCCTGAATTGGTGTGGGAGTTTCATAACCAACTTCGTCTAATGCTTTGTGTAGAGCCGGTTTGAGATCGAATTGACTGAAAGTACTGATTGTTTGTTCCTTGGAATCTTCCATTTAACTATTTTATGTTTGTTGGTTCTGAAATAAATTATCATTTCGACCGTAGAGAGAAATCTTCATGATTTAAGAATTATAACTTTACTAAGATTTCTCGCTCCGCTCGAAATGACACGGTTTTTTTGTATTATCTTTTTATGATAACTCTATATCATCTCATATTATCGCAACACATAAAAGGCACAAAGCTAAAATTACAATTATAAATGATCGTGTCGGAAAACTTGTCATTCCCACGGAAGCGGGAATCCAGGGGAGTTTTTGCTAATCTTGTCTCAGTTTGAAAACATTTATCACGAATTTGTCATTCCCGCGGAAGCGGGAATCCAGAGGAGTTACTACAAAATTTTTCTAAACTTAAAATATTTATCACGAATTTGTCATTCCCGCGGAAGCGGGAATCCAGGGGAGTTTTTGCTAATCTTGTTTCAGCTTGAAAATATTTATCACGAATTTGTCATTCCCGCGGAAGCGGGAATCCAGGGGAGTTTTTGCTAATCTTGTCTCAACTTTTAAAAAATGAAAAACCACGCAAGCGCAGAGAGTTCATCACCACGGAAACAGAACTGAAGGCCATCGCACCTGCAGCAAACATTGGATGCAAGGCGGGACCGCCGAAAGGCACAAGCAAGCCGGCCGCTATGGGGATTCCGATTACGTTGTAGCCAAATGCCCAAAATAAATTTTGGCGTATGTTCCGTAACGTAGCACGGCTAAGCCGTAACGCATCGGCAACGTGCCGTAAATCATTTTTCATCAGTACTACATCCGAGGTTTCCATCGCCACATCGCTTCCGGAACCCATCGCAATTCCGACATCCGCCTGAGCTAATGCCGGTGCGTCGTTAATTCCGTCGCCGATCATACCCACACGAGCACCTTGAGCCTGATACTGTTTCACAATTTCCGCTTTCTCTTCAGGAAGAACTCCTGCATGAAATTTTGCAATCCCAGTTTTTGCAGCCACTGCTTCCGCAGAACTTTGCTGATCTCCGGTCAACATCACAACTTCCAAACCTAATTGCTGAAATTTACGGACGGCTGCTTTGCTTTCCGGACGTGCCTCGTCTGCCAGACAAATTACACCGATTAATTTTCCATCAACAGCCACGTAAATTGGAGTGCTTCCCGGAAAAATCTGTTTTTCCAAATTTTCCGGCACTTCGGAAAAAACATTTTCCGCACTCATCAAAGCCGGATTGCCGACTAAAATCAAATTTCCATTGCAAACGGCTTTTACACCAAATCCGGTTTTTGCTTCAAACCCGGAAATTACCGCTAAAGAAAAAACACCTTCCTGATTTCGCTTTTCCGCTTCGGCAACCACAGCTCTGCCAAGCGGATGTTCCGAACCCTGCTCTACCGCCGCGGCAAAACGCAACACCTCTGCTTCAGCAAACGTGGAACTATC
>Ga0233439_10003790_pt1 | contig 15303 bp, 17 predicted proteins | sample SI_123_September_6_FD_182713 | JGI IMG/M metagenome (GOLD analysis project Ga0233439, IMG submission 182713) | Seawater microbial communities from Saanich Inlet, British Columbia, Canada - SI_123_September2016_100_MG | ecosystem: Environmental > Aquatic > Marine > Inlet | place: Canada: British... | reverse complement strand
CTCGCAAAGGCTAGGGAGATTGGAATTTTATGAGCGGCCAAAAAAAGATCATAGGCGAATCTATAACTGTATACATGGATGGAGGATGGACTTTGAGCGGAGTCGTGAAAACATCTGAATCAAATAAAATAGTCATAAGCAACGATGGCGAGCTATATTTGATATTTAAGAGTAAAGTCTGTGCAATGAAGCTGTCTGCCGGCGAAGAGACTAAGAGTCCTGTACCGAGAAAAGTTAGTGAGAAGAAAAATCACTTTCCTGAAAATAAACTTCAATATAATGAGCAGGTAATGTCTATACCTGGATCGCTCTTAAATCTGGAAAAAGAGGATGAGGAGGATTTTTCTATTTCCTTTGGCGGAAGCTCAGATATAAAAGATAACGAAACTAATAGGATTAGGTTTGGCATAGATGAAGATACCTGAGTCTAAATTTTTAAGAATAAAAGATAATATAAAAAATAAATGTAAAATTTGTGACTCAACTGGATGCGATACTTGCGCGAAAAAGATGGCAAGAATAACGATGTATGCACAGGCAAATATCCCAATGGAATATTGGGATAAATCTTTTAAGAATTTTGAGGGAGACAGAAGGTTTAAGGCGGCAATGCACTCATACGTCGATAATATTGACGGATTATATGACGAAGGAATATCCCTAGGCTTCTCCGGATCTCTTGGTACGGGCAAGACTTATATGGCGGCATGTTTTTTAAAAATAGCGCTCACAAAAGGGTACTCTGCATCATATTATAATATGAGCGACATGATTCAGGAGTCTATGGATAATCGTGGATTCTTTTCAGAAATAATAGAAAAAGATTTCATTGTAATAGATGAATATGACTTAAGATGGGTATATCCAACCGAACGAGCCGAACTTCTCTTCGGACAGACGATGGAGAGAGTCCTAAGGCATAGGTTTCAAAATGGCTTGCCAACGATATTGTGCTCAAATACTCCAGATCTAAAAAACGTACTTGCAGGGGACTTCTCTAGGTCTACAGGATCTTTATTTTCAAAGTTTCTAAAGCAATATACAGTATCTGGGATTGATTATAGAAAGAAGAATAAATAAAATATGTTTGATGCAAAAGCAATCAGCTGGATGCTAAGAGGTTCGATAGAGCTAAACGAAGTTTATAGAAGTATAGATAGTGATCTTTTTATAAAAGTCGTTTTGCCGAGCTATAAGCCGTCTGCTGATATTATATATAATTACTATGCGAGGCACAAGATACCTCCCTCCTATGAGGTTTTGTTTAATCTTTTAGACGAATCTGATGAAGATACGGATATTGTTGATTATATAAAGATGCAGGATTGCCAGCAGAACGAAGTTGGATACTTTATCGACAAGATGAAGGAGCGGTATAACAAGTTCTTGATAAAGAAAATATCAGAACATGCAGATGATGTAACGGCCGAGGACGAAACTGTAGAGGACTTTAATGACGAGCTAAAGAAAACTTTGATCCAAACAGACAAGCTTTATAGGCAGGATGTTTTTTCGGAAGGAATGATATCTGCCTCAATAGATAATAGGATAAAAGATTACGAATATACATCTGAGAATCCAGACCAAATAAGGGGCTTTTTATCTGGGTATTCGGCGCTTGATGATTATACTTGGGGTATAAAAAATTCAGAGATGCTCGTTATCGGTGGAGCATCATCTTCGGGTAAGTCACTATTAATGATGAATATGGCGATAAACGCATGGAGAGGTAGTAATGATCCATCTTCTGGGGTAAAATCTAGGGATGATGGGAAGAATATTCTATATGTATCTCTTGAAATGAGCAAGAAACAGTTAGAGCAAAGACTTGATGCAAATGTCTCAAAGACTCCTCACAGGGGGGTTATGAGAGGCAAGCTTTCTGAAGCGGAGAAGGCTCGATGGTTAAAAAGCCTTGAATTTCAAAGAGGGTATGAGAAAATATTTTATATTCTAGATATGCCAAGAGGCTCTACGATGGGCGAGGTCGAAGCTAAATATGAGGCAATATTAGGAATATTTAAACCAGATGCAATATTTATAGATTATTTACAGCTAATGAAGCCGATAGCTGGATCTGCTGGCTCAGACTGGCTGGACGTTGGTAAGGTGTCAGAAGAATTGCATGAATTTTGCAGAAAAAAAGATATTCCAGTAATTACTGCAGCACAAAGAAAGGCTGCTTCGAAAAAAACAAATGGCAAACACGAAGATAATGTTAGCTTGGAAGATTTTGGTCGAAGCAAAATGATAGGTGATAACGCAGCTATTGCCTTTATAATAGGTAATAGGGAGGATGAGCAATTGCGCGAGGATATGCAGATACACATAGTAAAAAACAGAGACGGCGCAAAAGGAACGGTTTCATTAAGAAAAAATTTCGCACAGTCCAGGATAGAAGACTTCCCAGATGATTGGATCGAGGAGGCTGGAGAAGAAAATGAAATATAATAAGAGCTTAAAGAAATTAAAGCCGAGAGATATAATTAGTGCAACAACAATTTTTGAAAAAAATGTAAAGTATCTAATATTAAACGTATCAATAAAAAATAAATCAATAAGAGTTCTATCACTTACAAGTATCGATAATGATGGTGGCAATAATTCCCTATTTCCATGCTTGGAAATGCCATTCTCAATGATTATTGATTACGAAAAAAATGATAGTAGTGAATTATTATTTTATTCAAATTATAATAATCCGCATATAGTTAGTGCAATATCACAGATGTAATATGAAAAATAAAATTATTGGTAGAATAAAAAATATAAGGTATGATCCAGACAGCAGAGAGCTTGAGGCCGTAATCCTTTTTTTGGATGAGAAGTTTAAAAAAAAATTACTTAGAGATCTAGCGTTATCTGGGGATATAACATTTGATGGAAAAAATGTAATTTTTAATCATGGAGATGAAGATGCCAAATTATAAATATAACTGCTTATCCTGCGGTCATAATACTACTTTTTCTTTAAAGATTAAAGATTTTAAGAAGTTGTCATCTCCGGATGATTTTAAATTATTTTGCAGCAAATGTAATTCAAGTAAAATAAATAGAGTAATAAATTCTGCAAAAAGTAAAATAGAAAGAACTAGAGAAGATCTAGCTAAAATCGCAAAAGATGAAGCTAGAGCTATTACTAATAAGATAAAAGAGGGAAACCAAAGTTATATAAGAGATATCTTTGGAGAAGAATAAATCCCAGGAGTTTTAGGAATGCCAAGTAAAAAGAAAGATAGCAAGTTCTCAATACTAGAAGCCTTAGGAGAGCATATAGATAGTGGGAGCGCCAGCCTTTGGGAGGGAACGCTTGAAGACTATATAAAGATGATAATCGATAATCCAAGCATTCATATGGGCGCTCATGAACGAGTCCTTAGGATGATAGAATCTTCAGGGATAGATCGAGATGAAAACGGCGATATAGTAAAATATAATTTTTTCGATAAAGATTTATTTGGAATCGAAGACTCTATAGAAGAAATAATGTCATACCTCAGAGCTGCAGCTACTGGAAGCGAAGTTTCCAGAAGAATATTGCTAATGTATGGACCTACTTCTTCTGGGAAGTCACAACTTGCGATCTCCCTAAAGAGGGGGCTTGAGGCCTTCTCCATGACTGATGAGGGGGCCATATATTCCCTGTCAGACTCCCCAATGCATGAAGATCCTCTGTGTGCAATACCAGAGTCTTTAAGAGAAAAGTTTAAAAATGATCATGAAATTCTAATAAAAGGTCAATTAAGTCCTCTTATGTCAATGATACTGAGGGATCAGTATAGTGGGGACTTTTTAAAGCTTCCAGTTAAGCGCATCATTTTTTCGGAGCAGTCTAGACTTGGGATAGGTACATTCGTTCCTTCAGATAAGAAGAGTCAGGATATATCTGAGCTGGTTGGATCAATGGATCTGAGCAAGATTGGTGAGTTTGGTGCAGAGTCAGACCCAAGAGCATATAGGTTTGACGGAGAGCTTAATATCGCAAACAGAGGAATGATGGAATTTGTTGAGATGTTAAAGGTTGATCAAAAATTTCTCTATGTGCTATTAACTCTAGCTCAAGAAAAGAATATAAAGACAGGAAGATTTCCCTTAATTTATGCTGATGAATTTTTATGTGCACACACTAATCAGACCGAATATGATCGATTTTTAGCAAAAGATGAGATGGAAGCTCTTCATGACAGAATAATAGTTGTAAAAGTTCCTTATAACCTAAGAGTTAGCGAAGAGGTTAAGATTTATGAGAAGCTAATAAATCAATCAAAATTTGATGGAATTCATATTGCTCCATATACACTACATTGTGCCGCAATGTTTGCTGTACTATCAAGATTAAAGACTTCAAAGAATGAGGGACTATCTATGATGGGCAAGATGAGACTATATAACGAAGAGGAGGTCGAAGGATTCACGAAGATGGAGGCTCAGTCTTTTAAGAAGGAGTTTATATCGGAAGGTATGGATGGCGTTTCTCCAAGATATATAATAAATAGAATATCAGCGACACTTGCTGAGGATGGCATAACAAGCGTTTCTCCAGTTGATATCATTAGGTCAATAAGGTCTGGCTTTGTATCGAATCCAAAACTTGACCAAAAAGAAATCGAGAGATTAGAAAATATACTAACACATGTAATCGAAGAATATAGCAAGCTTGCAAAGAACGAGGTTCAAAAAGCATTTTTTCTCAACTTTGAAGAAGAGGTATCTAATTTGCTTCAAAACTATATGGATCAAATAGAGGCTTATTTGGACGGGGCAAAGATTGAGGATGAATGGGGCAACTTGTGCGATCCAGACGAAAGATTGATGAGGTCAATTGAAGAAAAGGTAAAGATTACAGAATCAGGGAAAAAATCATTTCGGCAAGAGATTTTTAGAAAAATGTTGCGAGCAGCAAATGAAGATGGCTCATATAACTACAAGGACCATCCAAAGCTAAGAGAGGGCCTTGAAAAGCAGTTATTTGAAGAGCGACAAGATGTCATAAGGCTGACCGTAAGCACTAGGAATCCAGACGAAAATGCGCTAAAAAAGCTAAATGTTGTAATTGAAGCTCTCGTAGATCATCATGGGTATACTGCAGAGAGTGCAAATAATTTATTAAAATATGTCAGCTCATTGATGGCCAGAAGTTAGGTCTTAGCATGTCTAAAAAAAGTAAAAGTCTATCTGACATATGGAGCCTCAAGAGGAGGGGCAAGAGAGACTCTGATCGTCATAAGGAATTGGTCAAAGATGCAATCAAAAAGCATGGTAAAGATTTAATTACTGAATATAATATAATCACAACTGATGGTGATAAAAAAGTAAAAGTACCAATAAAATTTTTAGACCAATATAAGTTCAAGTATGGCAAGCTAAACGATAATGGAGGGGTTGGTCAGGGGGTAGACACAAATCCTGGCGATAAATTTAGGATAGGTAAGGATAAAGGCCAGAAGGGCAGCTCAGGCAATGGCAAGCCTGGAGATGACACCTCCGAAAGAACCTATGATGCAGAGGTTTCAATAGATGAGCTCGTAGACGTTCTTTTGAAGGAGCTAGATTTACCATGGATGGAGCCAAATCAGGGTAGCTCTATCGTGGCCGAATACGAAGAGGTTGATTCGATAGAGAAAAGAGGGATAAACCCCGATCTTGACCTCAAGAAAACGATATTACAAAATATTAAGCGTAATGCCGCAAAAGGATCTCCGAAGATATCTGGAATAAACCAATCCGACTTTAGATATAGATCGTGGGAGACGGTCAGAGAGTATCACTCAAATGCAGCTATTTATTTGATGATGGATAGAAGCGGATCAATGGGCGTCGAAAAAAGATATATAGTAAAAAGCTTTTATTTTTGGATGGTACAATTCTTAAAAAAGAGGTATGATAATATAAAACTAGTCTTTATAGCTCACGATACAGAGGCATTTATTGTTAATGAGGAGCAGTTCTTCAGTGTAAATAGCGGAGGAGGAACGAAGTGTAGTTCCGCATTCAAGCTGGCATACGAACATATTCTAGCAAATCATCCGCCAGATAAATACTGCAATTATGTTATGGAGTGGTCCGATGGTGATAACTGGGGTGATGATAATAATAAGTGTGTAGATTATGTTGAAAAATTAATGCCATTAGTTACTGCAATTGGCTATGGAGAGGTTACTCCAAACGCAGAAATGCCGTGGGTAAGGGACGAGCAAAGATTATCCAGTTTATTCTCGAAAGAAATTAATAGAACAAGATTTGTCTCTATGAGAGTATCTAGCAGGGATGAGGTCTTTGACGCATTAAAAATGTTTTTTAATATTGATAGCATATCAAAAAAGAAGACGATAGTTTGATGGATATTGAAATTGAATAATAATTTAAAAGAAAAACTAAAAGAAATAGAAATTATAGCCGAAGAGTTGAGGCTGGATTACTACCCTGTAGTTTGGGAGGTTGTTGGCCAAGAGGTTCTTCTTGGCGTGATGTCGTATGGGCTGCCAACTAGAGGTAGGCATTGGTCTTATGGCCAATCTTATGAGTATCAAAAAATGCAGGGCGAAATGGGGCACTCCAAAGTATATGAGCTAGTCCTAAATAATGATCCATCTTATGCATTCTTGCTTGATACAAATCCAGATATTGCGAACATAATGGTAATGGCCCATGTTTTCGGACACAGTCATTGCTTCAAAAATAATTACTTATTCAAAGAAACTGATAATAAAATGGTCTATCGTGCAGCCGAGAGGGCAAGAAGGATAGATGACTATATAGAGCAGTATGGCCTTAAGGCGGTTGAGCATGTTATGGATATAGCATTCTCTATGGACAAGAACATTGATTGGCACAAGGGCGTCCTTAGAGAGCCTTATTCGAATGAATCTGGAATTAAGCATGCTAGAGAAATGGCTGATAGTGAATTCTCTGATATACTCGGAGTTCCAGAGGCAAAAAATATTAGCTCAAATTCTTTTCCGCCATATCCAGAGCATGATTTGCTATGGTTTTTAATACAATATGCAGATCTTAAAGACTGGGAAAAAGATATTTTTCAAATAATTAGAGAAGAATCTTATTATTTTTATCCACAATATGTTACCAAGAGGTTGAACGAAGGAATAGCTTCATGGGTTCACGCAGAAATAATGTATAGAATGAAAAGCCTAACAGAGTCTGAACACTTGGAATTCGTCAAGATACACGAAAGAGTGGTTCAGCCTGGCTCAAATAAATTAAATATCAACCCTTACTTTCTTGGCTTTACTATTTTGAATGATATAAAGAAAAGGTGGGATGAAAAATATGAAAACGGCGAGTCAGATATCGACGGACTTGACAAGATATATCAAGTTGTTGCGGATGAGGATGATACCTCCTTTGTAAGGCTTTATTTGACGCAAGATATCGTTGATGATCTTAATTTATTTTGTTACAAGCATATCGTAGATAAAAATTCAAACCAGATTATCAAGATAACCTCGACAGCGCTAGATGACGTAATAGACCACCTGGTCAAAGATACCTATGGATATAAGGCTCCTGAGATATGCATAGTCTCCGCAACCCACGAGGGAATGGAGCTTGAGCAGATTAATTCTGAGATTGGAACTTTGGACCCTAAACATTTAAAAAATGTAATGGGGTATCTTTTTGAAATCTGGGGAGCGCCAATAGATATAAAGACGGTCGATGAAAAAGGCGAAGTATTGCATTATACGTTTGATGAGTTGGGATTTTCTGCTTAAATAGCTTTTGTAAAAATTTTATAAAATATATACTATACCTTTAGACGGAATTGGTTGGTTTTGGTATAATTGCTATTGAGCCTATAATTTTTTATTTTGAGTTATGTCATGAAACAAGAAGATCCTATCGAGTTACCAGTAATGAGCACGTCCGTTTCAACAGATTTTTCATTTCAGTTCAATATTGCGCGAGAGCATCAAAAGGTAGAGAAGAAAATATTTGGATTGCTGTGCGATATATCGGAAAGATTCTTCGTCGAAACCAAAAAAATTGGGGTATTGGTTGTTCTTGGAGTGTTTGATACTCCCAAGGATTTTGTAATAAGCGGAATGCGACAAATAGGTGTAAACCCAATTCAAAAATATTTAAATGTAGCAACAGCGCAAACCTCAGACGATGTAAAGGCACTATTCGAGGATGGATCTGATGGGGCAATTGTAGTAAATAGAAATGGCCAAATAATTGGTGGGAAAATTTACCTTACAGTTGACTCTCCATCTTCTGAGGTCCCAGAGGGGTGTGGAACTAGGCATATTAGCGCAGCTTCATTTTCTCAGAGAGAAGATGTTATTAGTGTGTTTACACTTTCCGAAGAAACTTATGTTGTTAGAGCTTGGAAAGACGGAGAGTATGTAGATCAATTTTCTCCAGAAGAATTAAGCAGAGAATAAAATTGAGTTATTATTCATTATCTAACCTTGATATTAAAATGAAGTTTATTGAGCATGAGTTTGATATCTCTAATAATTGGAAATTAGAAATATTTAATAGGATTGAATTTTTTGCAAATAATCGTGCAAATAAATATATCAGCCATCATATGTTTGATGACATAAGACAAGAGGCGAGACTTGGGATATGGAAGGCGATTCAATCGTTTGACTATAGGAAAAATTTTGATTTTTATCGCTGGGCGCAATGGAATATCTCTAGAGAGATAAGAAGAATACTTTTGGAAGATAAAAGAGATAAAAAAAATAAAAAAAGTTTTGGAGGAAACAAGACGCACTTAAGTATTGATAATTATGTTGATATGCTAACTGTTGACAAATTACTAAGGATAGTTGAAAGCTCTTTCTCGATAAAAGAGCAGACCATTTTTATCAATAATATTGTAGAGGGCATGACTTTATCTGACACAGGTGGTATTATTGGGCTAACTGCGGAGAGGGTCAGGCAGATTAAAATAGATATTTTAAGTAAGTTAGAACTAATTATAAAGAGGGTTTGAGCAACAATATGTTGGAAAAAATAAATAAAAGCAGCAAAAAACAAAATACATATGATGATGCATTCGGCGGTGCAATGGAATATTTTAATGGAGACGAACTGGCCGCAGGTGTTTGGACCTCTAAATATGCATTGCAGGATCTAAATGGAAACTTTATTGAGACATCTCCAGACCAAATGCATCGAAGGCTTGCAAAAGAGTTCGCAAGAGTTGAGGCTAAATTTGAAAATCCGATGTCAGAAGATGAGATTTTCAATCTGATGGACCAATTTAAGTATATTGTTCCGCAAGGCTCCCCAATGTCTGCGATTGGTAATAATTTCCAGATTCAATCAATATCAAACTGCTTCGTTATTGACTCTCCAATTGATTCATATGGGGGGATTCTAAAGGCTGATCAGGAACAGGTACAGATCATGAAGCGTAGGGGCGGAGTTGGTTTCGATATATCGAATATACGGCCAAGCGGCATGAATACTTCGAATGCAGCGAAGACAACGGATGGGATAGGAATCTTTATGGAGAGATTCTCTAACTCATGTAGAGAGGTTGCTCAGAATAACCGGCGCGGAGCTCTTATGATGACCGCGTCTGTTCATCATCCAGACATAGAGACTTTTATAAACATAAAAAGAGATAGAACAAAAGTTACTGGAGCAAATATATCAATACGTTTATCTGATGAATTTATGACTGCCGTAAGGGATGATGGGGAGTTTGAGCTTCGATGGCCAGTGGACTCTGCTGGTTCGAATAAAAAGGTCTCAAAATTTGTTTCTGCTAAAAATATTTGGGATCAAATTGTTGACTCTGCACATAATTCGGCGGAACCAGGAGTTCTCTTTTGGGATAATATAATCAACAATACTCCTGCTCAGATATACGAAAAAGATGGATTTGGCATAACCTCTACGAACCCATGCTCTGAACTTGTTCTTTCACCAAATGATAGTTGTAGGCTTCTACTTTTAAACGTAACATCTTTTGTTGCCAACCCATTTACTAGCTCAGCAAAATTTGATTATGAAATGTTTTCCAAGTACACAAGGAAGGCTCAAAGGTTAATGGATGATTTGGTCGAGATCGAAATAGAGCATATAGACAGAATAATTAATAAGATTAATTCGGATCCTGAACCTGACGAAATAAAATACACAGAGTTAAACTTATGGAAGAAAATAAGAGTTGCAGCAAGTGTGGGTAGGAGAACTGGCCTTGGCATGACTGGAATCGGAGATACTATGGCTATGCTGGGCTTAAGATATGGTTCGAATGAGGCAATTTTGGAAGTAGAGAATATAACAAAGGCCTTGGCTATTCAGTCCTATACTGAATCATGCATACTCGCCAAAGAGCGTGGAGCATTTTCATTATATGATTTCGAAAGAGAGTCTGGCCACCCCTTTATTGAGAGGCTATTCGAGGAATCGGATGAATTAAGGAAGTTGCACAAAGCTCATGGAAGAAGAAATATTGCAATATCTACAATAGCGCCATGTGGTAGCGTCTCATGTCTTACTCAAACAACTTCTGGGATAGAGCCTGTATTTATGCTTCAGTACACAAGAAGAAAGAAGGTTAATTCTAATAATCCAAACATAGAAGTTGATTTTGTTGATGAGCTTGGAGATAGATGGCAGCATTTTACGGTCAATCACCACGGACTGAGCAAGTGGATGGATATTACTGGAAATAGCAATATTAATGAGTCTCCCTATCATCTGTCGACTTCAGCTGAGATAAATTGGGAATCAGGGGTTAAGCTTCAGGCGGCCGCACAGAAGTGGATTTGCCATGCCATAAGCAGGACTACAAATCTTCCAAAAGAGGCTACGAAAAATGATGTAAATAGAGTCTATATGAAGGGATGGGAATCGGGCCTTAAAGGTATAACGGTATATGTTGATGGATCCCGAGACGGAGTTCTAATATCTTCAGATGAGGCTAAGGCTGCTAGTGCCAGTTTTAGTCAGCACTCAGCCCCAAGGAGGCCTGATGAACTAAATTGTGAAATTCATCGTGCCTCAATAAAGGGTGAGGGCTGGACAATATTAATCGGACTTATGAATGGGAAGCCGTACGAAGTTTTCGGAGGATTATCCAAATTTGTAGAGATACCGAGATCATTTTCTAATGGGACTCTTCTAAAGAAGTCAAGAAAGACAAAGAATTCAATTTATGACCTCTCATTTGGAGAGGAAGGTGATGAGTTTGTGATAAAGAATATTGTTGAAGTTTTTGACAATCCAAATTATTCAGCATTTACAAGAACAATATCACTAGCCCTCAGGCATGGCGCTCCAGTATCATTTATGGTTGAGCAGCTTCAAAAGGATAGAGATGCTGATTTTTCTTCCTTCTCAAGAGTTGTGGGTAGAGTTTTGAAGAAATATATTGAAGATGGAACAAGGTCGACAGAGAAAAAATGTGATAATTGTGGCGCAGAGGACTCTTTGATATATCAAGAGGGCTGTGTAACGTGCTTGAGCTGTGGATACGGGAAGTGTGGATAGGCGATGATTACAACTCTTCTGACAGATAGGGCAGGATATGAGAGTGATATTATTGAAGCAAGATGGGATTGGCTAAAGGATCTGTTAATTTATTTGGGTATAGATGTCAAAGTATTGGAAGGCGTTGAGACCCCAGTATTAGTTGAGCACCTAATAGACGAGGAAGTCGAAATTACAGATTACCCATCTATAGGAGCTATGAGTGTCTCCTTCGAAGGCAAGGTTGTTGGTGAGTGGGCTGGCCCAGAAATGACCCTAAAGAGTGAAGGCGGCAAATTATATTTTGAAGTGGAGATCCAACATTGGTCAATACTAGACGAAGAAATAGACTTATCCGGAGATTAGCTTGGCCAATAAAAAATTTATTTTAGATACATCCGTATTATTATATCATGAGGATTCAATCCATGGATTCCCAAATCTTGATGTTATTATCCCAATTGAAGTTTTAGAAGAGCTTGATAATGCAAAGTTAAAAAATGATTCCATTGGAAATTCTGCAAGATATATAAATCGCTTCTTAGATGACTTGAGAAGTAGGGGCAGCTTAAGCGATGGGGTTTTGCTTGATAATGGCCAAACAATCACGGTATGCAGCAGCTCTGACATGTCAATACTTCCAGGTGGAATGATAGACAGTGTTGATAATAGAATTATATCTGTCGCAAAAATATATTCTGAAGAATTCGAAGACACGAGAGTTTTGTCTAGAGATATAAACTTAAGAGTAAAGTGCGATTCTCTCGGGATAAGCGCCGAGAATTATCATAAAGAAAAATCAGTAACAGTCAGAAGAGAGGCCTTTACAGGCGTGTCTGTTATTGAAATGAGGCCGAATGAAATAGACAAGTTTTATTCAGATGGATCCATTGAGAATGAATATGATCTAGAGCCAAATGAGTGCGTCGTTCTAAAGGGCGGTGCGAAAAGCGCATTGGCGATCAATAGAGGCGGAAGTATATCAAGGTTAACCCATGCAAATGCTAAAGGCTTCTCTATGGAGGGTGTATCTCCACGAAATAAAGAGCAAAGGTTTGCGTCGGAGATGTTACTTGACGAAGACATACATATGGTCTCTATTACAGGGATATCAGGATCGGGAAAGACAATATTAAGCTGTGCATCTGCAATTAAGCAATTAAACGCAAAAAAATATGACAAGATAATATTAGCTCGCCCAGCACAAAGTACGAGCGCGGATGTAGGTTTTTTGCCAGGAGACTTAAATGAAAAACTAGCTCCCTGGTTGATGCCGTTTTTTGATAATTTAGAAATAATTTTTAAAAATGGAAGAGAATATTTGAACCTTTTAATGGAGAAGGGAATAATTGAAGTTCAGGCCCTTTCTCATATAAGAGGCAGAAGTCTTCCGAGAACGATACTGATAATTGATGAGGCACAAAATATAACTATGCATGAAGCGAAAGCAGTTATAACAAGAATGGGAGAGGGCTCAAAATTAATCCTCCTTGGAGATGTTGAGCAAATTGATGCGCCACATCTCGACGCAGCAACATGCGGATTAGGCGTGGTCGTAGAGAAGTTTAAGAATTTTGGCCTATCTGGTCACATAACTCTCCTCAAGGGCGAGCGTAGTGAGTTGGCAACACATGCTGCGAAGGTTATGTAATGGCTCTAAAAATTGCTATACTTTTAATAATGTCGTCCCCAGAGTTTTATCTTAGCAAGAGCAGAATAAATACTCTAAATAAAAATGCGGATTATATTATAACTATGAGTCATAAATATGATTTCGATCCACTCTTAATATTTGCCCTAATATATACGGAGAGTGGCTGGAAAAAAACTGCAGTTAGTAGCGCTGGAGCATGCGGCTTAACTCAGGTAATCCCGAAGTATACTGGAAATGGTAGGGGCGGTAAAAGTCCTGCTGGAGTAAAGAGACTTACCTGTGATCAGTTAAAAGATCCAAGGGTTTCAATTAAAGCTGGAATAAAAACTTTGCATTGGTGGAGGGCCTATTATGGGGAAGATATATCTCGTGCTTTATGCGGATATAATGCCGGATTTCGATGCAGTGGCAAAAAGCCAAGTAGTGGCGGAATGAGATATTCAAGAAAAGTCCTATCCTATAAGGATGATTTTAATATAAAATATAAAAATATGTTAGCCGAATAATAATGAGCTTACTCTCTAAATTCTTTAATAAAGATCTTGATGATACAATTGACTGCAGAAAGACATGCAAGATGACTAAGATTATGCGGAATAGTGATTATTGCAATGGCAGGGCAAGAGTTGAAGATGGTAGGGTGATATATGGCTGCAAAGAAAATATAGAAAGCGAATCAAGAGAGTTAATTCAGCTATATGAGTGCAATCTAATAGATATGAATGTCAAAGACTCTTGCAAAACTTGTAAGTTGTCTTGTGTAAATAATGAAAATGAAGAATTTAAGAAAAGAGCAAAAGATCAAGAAAAATTAGACGAATTGGTCGATAGACTTGGTGCAAATATGAATATGTTTGGGGTAAGCCCAAAACAATCATTTGAGATAAGTGATATATATAATAGCGACACAGAAGAAGGCAGGGTCGGCAGGGAGGCGATAAAGATAGCTGGAGATGTTCAAGGCCTTTTGGGCAGAATTTCAAACGGAGGTATGATCGACATATCATTCGTAAATGCATATTCAAGGCATGCCTCTAAAAAAATAACGAATTTAGCAAAAAAGAAAAAAAATAACTAATTAATTCTCATTAATATGAGGACTTAATTATGTTTAAAATCTTTTTTATATTCATATCACTTAGCTCTCCGAACCTTCAAAGCCCAGCAGATTTAAGCTGGGGGGAAAAGGCTGATAGAGCCCCTATAATAGAAAACTTTACTCATTGGTATGGCAGCGTTAACTCTTCGATTATTTATGCAAATAGAAAAAATATTGATGGCATAGAAACAGAACTTCAACTTTATTACTCTAATCGCGCACTAACTTCAGCAACACTATTTTTAGGTCCTACCGGGATCGGGCCTAGTAACTGCACGGATATTTATTCAAATATAATTAGCGCCCTAAACGAAAAGTATGGGAAGCTTATATATAAAAAAGAAATTATAGATCCAGTTGGAAATGATTTGGTTTTTAATTCAACTTGTAGAAAAGTCTTAGTGGGGGTAAATCAATATGCTGCGTATTGGACATATAAGAATATAAAAATAGAGGCATGGCTTTATGGAGATGGAGAGGATATTATTATAGCCATAGACTATATATTTAAAAAAGATAAAGAGTTAAAAAATTTAAAGAATATATTTTAATTTTATTTTACAAAATCATATATATCGCTATTTAAAATAAAGAATCCGCCATAAGTATGGGTTGCGCTAAATATTATTCCAATTACCTCGCCGCTTTCATTGTATACTGGGCTGCCACTTTGGCCTTGATAAACTTTTGCTGATATCATTCCAACTGGATTTCCAACTGGGGACATTTTGCCCAGCTTAATCTTCCCTCTCTCCACAATAGCCGAAACATTTGTCCTTGTGATGATCGGAAAGACCCCTCCTGGTGCGCCAACAGTTGTCACTGTATCAAGTTTTTTGGGGATATATTCTCTTGGAGCCATTGATACTGGCTTAATTTTGCCCACAACCATAACGATGCATAGGTCGCTTTCAATTTTTGTTTTTATTATTTTCCCAGGATAGAATATGCCTGGAGGAATTCTTCCTCTGAATGTTTCGGATGTTTCCGCAAATAATATTGAATTTTTTTCGTCTCTTTCTCCCAGGATACAAAAATGAGCATTTGTCAGTAGAAAAGAAATATTATCTTTCTTTATATACGATATACTAAAAGC
>Ga0233439_10003789_pt1 | contig 15304 bp, 12 predicted proteins | sample SI_123_September_6_FD_182713 | JGI IMG/M metagenome (GOLD analysis project Ga0233439, IMG submission 182713) | Seawater microbial communities from Saanich Inlet, British Columbia, Canada - SI_123_September2016_100_MG | ecosystem: Environmental > Aquatic > Marine > Inlet | place: Canada: British... | reverse complement strand
GAGTACCTGTTGCGATGAACTTGCCGTCACGCATGAATCCCAGCGTATTGCAGTGAGCAGCATCGTCCATTGTGTGACTAGAAATCAGGATCGTCGTTCCTGAATCAGTCATCTCTTTGAAGTGCTGCCAGAATGTTGCGCGAAGCTCTGGATCGAGGCCCACTGTCGGCTCATCTAGCAGTAGCAAATCTGGTTCGTGAACTAGTGCCGCACCGAGACTTACCCGCTGCCGCATTCCGCCGCTTAGTTCCGACATCACACTATCGGCTCGATCGGATAGACCAACCAGATCCATCGCTCTCGCAACGGCGTTGGCACGAATGTTGGTATTAGATAATCCGAGCATTCGTGCGAAGAAATCTAAATTTTCTCGAACGGATAACGCTTCGTATAGAGCGTTGAGCTGCGGCATGTAACCGACTGAATCGGCTAGTTCGGGTCCTGGTTTCTGCCCGAATATCGTTGCCGATCCGCCAGTTGCCTTCAAACGACCAATTAGCAAGCGAACTAACGTCGTTTTGCCTGCACCGTTGGCACCGAGAACACCGAACGCAACTCCCCGTGGAATCTCAAGATCAATTCCCTTGAGAACGGGCCGGTTTCCATAAGCGAACTCTAGTCCGCTTATGGAAATAGCCGAATCTGTTGCCGAACTTGTGGTTACGTTGTTCTCGGCGGTGGTCACATTGCCTCGCTTATGGGTTATTCAAAGCTCCAAGTGGTGGATGCGATGAGTGGGTTTTCACGATCGACCAGAACGTGACCTGTGTCGGCGTGACCGCTATCGGCGAGTCGTGCGGCGTCGACGGTGCATGTCTGCGGTTCAACACAGAGGGCACCTTCCGGAGAGAAGAACATGAAGTGAGTGATTTCTTCTGATCCCGTCATTGTCATCGTGAGTTCTGGCCAACTGATTACAGCGCCGCCGCCTTCGTTCATTAGGAAGCAGCCATCGACTTCACGAATGGCGAACTTTGTGCCGTTCTGGAGACGTGTAGTTATATCGGTAACTTCGAGCTTGCCGGATGCTGTGCCCATGTCCTTCAGCTCCCACTGGCTTTTTACGTCAGCCTGAGCGGTAACGAAATCAGATCCGAGAGTGGGGTTGAACCACGGGTGCCAACCGAGGCTACCCGGGAAGGGACGAGTTTCGGTTTCGTCGGCAATAAGTCGCATTGTCTGGTTGAACGACGAGCCTTCAAGCGACAGTGAGTATTCGACTTTTCCTGCGTACGGCCAAGGTTCAGCAAGGGCAATCTCAAGTTCGAGAGAATTTTCGGTGACCGATTTCACTGTCCAGACGCGATCACGTTCGAGCCCATGAATTGCGTGTGGAGGAGCGTTCATCGGGAGTTCGTAAATGCCATCTGGAGTTCGAAGTTTGCCGTCACGAATTCGGTTTACCCACGGAGCCATGACGAACGATCCTTCTCCGTGTGGGAGATCGGTTGGATCGTGAGGATTGTCGCCGCCCGAGAGCAGTTCGTAGGAATTTCCGTTCTTGTTCACCTTGATAGATCGAAGTGATGCGCCAGCTGATGGCGAGAGGGTTACGGAGACGAATTCGTTTTTTATTGTGATGTTTTCGGGCATTTTGAACTTTGATTGATAGTTTCGGCGGTATGATGTGGCTCGTTTGGTCACCTATGGTAGATGCCGAACGCACTAGTTTGAATGTTTTATTGGAGAAGTTATGTCTGAAGGTTTTCCGTCTGCAGGGGATACGAACGTCCACTTTGCCCACGTCGCATATCGGATGGAAGAGCGTTACGCCCTTCGTGATCCCGAAGTGAAATATTTTCAGACTTGGTCGCCAGAAGACACCATGGATCGAATCGAGGACGCTGACGTTTTCGTTTGCTCGGGATTCTGGGACAACGCACTTCTGGATAAAGCCAAGAATTTGAAGTACATCCAATCGATTGGGGCTGGATACGATCAGTTCCCGCTCGACGAACTCAAGAAGCGTGGGATTCGATTGGCAAACGCTTCTGGTGTGAACCAGAACGCAGTTGCCGAGCACGCTATGTCGTTGATTCTTGGTTTGAACCGGCACATACACACTGGTCGTGACAATCAGAACAGCACGACTTGGCGCGGGATGCTGGGCGATCTGACTCAGCGTGAAGACGAGTTGATCGGTAAGACGATGTTGATCGTTGGCATGGGCGCAATTGGCTCACGACTTGCACGCTTCGCGAAGGCGTTCGATATGAAGGTTGTTGCGACCAAGCGTGACCCTTCGACCGCTGAAGGTCCTGCCGACGAAGTTGTGACTCCCGACAAGCTTGGCGAACTTGTTCCTGATGCTGATTTTGTAGTGCTGACTTGTCCGCTTACTCCCGAAACAACGAACATTGTTGATGCTGATGTTTTGGCAGCAATGAAGAACACGGCATATTTGATCAACGTAGCTCGTGGGCAGTGTGTCGATGAGCCTGAACTGGCAAAAGCGCTGAAGTCGGGATCAATTGCTGGCGCTGGAATTGATCATTTCTGGAACGAGCCTCTCGAAGAGGGATCGGTGTTCTGGGATCTGCAGAACGTGATTATCACTCCGCACACGGGTGGAGAGACTCGGCTTTACGAAGAGCGGGTCATCGACATTCTGAACGACAATTTGGGTCGATTGTGGAACGGTGAGACGAAGCTTCGCAACGAGATTGTCTAATTACATATAGCGACAAAATAAAAAGCCTCTCCAAATTTCGGAGAGGCTTTTTTATTTTGAGATTTGCTTTGAAGTTGTTCGCTAATCAGGCAGTGCGAACGCTACGAAGTAGTCGCCCATTTCGACGCCTAAACTGCCATGACCTCCGGCAGCGATAACAACGTATTGCTTGCCGTTTACTTCGTAACTCATCGGGGTTGCTTGTCCACCGGCTGGGAGTTTCGCACTCCATAGCTCATTGCCGTTATCGATATCGAATGCCCTCAGGTGTCCATCCTTCGAACCTGCCATGAATGCCAGACCGCCAGCGGTGGTGATTGGCCCACCCCAGAAGCTTGATCCGAGGAATTTTTCATCAGGTGAACCTTTTGGTTGGCTATAGCCGATCGGTACTCGCCAATCGATTTCTCCCGAATCGAGATTCACGCCAACCAATTCACCCCACGGCGGAGCGATGCATGGGAATCCTTCGTCGCCAGAGAGGATTCCTCCGCTGGAAATGTACGGGGTTCCTTGCATATTTCCTTCATCTTCAGATTCCCGTTCAACAAGCTTCATAAAAGACGGAAGTCGTTTAATGGAGGTAACCAATAAACTTCGCTCAGGATCGTAACTGGCACCACCCCAGTTGATTCCACCACCCCACCACGGGAAGAATATGGAACCTTCGAAACTTGGCGGAGTGAATACTCCCTCGCTGCGGAGTGGGCTGAGTAGATCTCGGCATTTCGCTTCTGATTCAGGAGTGATGCCCCACGCGTCGTCAGGTCCAATTTCAGCTTCCAGAAGTGGAGGAGGAAGAACCGGGAACGGCTGCGTTGGCCATGCTTCCTCGCCGGGTACGTCGCTAGCTGGAACAGGGCGTTCTTCAATTGGAAATAGTGGTTCTCCGGTGTCACGATCGAGAACGTATATGAACCCCATCTTGGTCACGACTGCAACGGCATCAATCTGTTCGCCATCACGTGGAACCGTGACGATCGATGGCTGTGAAGCGACGTCGTAGTCGAAGATGTCGTGGTGAACAACTTGGAAGTGCCAAGCTACTTCACCGGTCGATGCTTTGAGGGCTACGACTGAGCTTGAATAGAGATTTTCTCCGGTGCGTTCACCTCCGTAGAAATCAGGAGAGGCGCTTCCGGTTGGAACGAATACGAGATCACGATCCGCATCGCTCGAAAGAGGTGCCCACGCGTTTGCAGCTCCTGTTTTTTCGGCAGCTTCGGGTGTCCATGTTTCGTATCCAGGAATGTCTGGTGAACGCGGGATAGGGTCCCATGCCCAGAGTTGTTCGCCGGTTCGAACATCGAATCCTCGAACAGTTCCGTAGGCGTCTTCTACCTGATAGTTATCTCGAACCGAGGACCCGGTAACGACGATATCGCCAACAATCGCTGGCGGCGATGTCATCGCATACATACCTTCGTCGACAGGACCTACGCCCTCATCGAGTCGAACTGTTCCATCGGTGCCGAAATCGTTGCAAAGCAAACCGGTACGAGCGTCGATAGCTAGCAATCTGGCGTCGATAGTTCCGAATAGAACTCGGTAGTGACAAGCTGTGGAATCATCACCAGTTTCTTCCTGCCAGAACGCCACGCCTCTAGAAAGCCAGCCTTGCGTGCGCTGCATGTTGTGATCGATTTCAGGATCGTAGCGCCATATCTCACCGCCAGTAGTTGGATCGATTGCGATAACAGCGTTTTGAGGCGTCGAAAGGTAGAGAAGGCCAGCATTGAAAATTGGAGTGTTTTCGAACTTGAACCAACCAAAATCGGTGCCTTCACCAGTTTGATATACCCAAGCTTCTTCCAGCTGTGAAACGTTCTCTCTGGTGATTTGAGCGATTGGTGAAAAGCCTGAACCGCCCCTGTCGCCGCCGTATGCTGGCCAATCGCTGGGCACGTTGCCATCGAATGGTGATTCTGCCTGCACAACCCTGGTTGGCGGAGGTGCTGCTTTTTGCGTGGCTAACGCAATTCGTTCAGACCTCTGCGCAGTTTGAGTTTGTGTCGCTGCGTCGTTATCGGTCGATTGTTCGCCGACTGGTTCTTGTTCGCTACTGCTGCACGCCAAAACGAACATAAATAGGAATAGAACGGCGAGCGATAGGACGCGTGTGAGAGCTGGAATCGTAGGTCTCCCTGAGAGAGTGCGAAAGAACGGCTAATGAATGCTAGTTGCTAGGGAGGGCGTGGACAATATTCAGAGCGTGAACATCGATTTCTTCTCATCCAAATGAATCACGCGAGCGAAATAATTACAACGCCAGTAACAACGGCGACTGTCGACACTACCTTTGTGACGACATCGGCCCGAGTGAACTGTTCGTTCAACGCCCGTTTTGCGATAGGTGCGAATGCCAACGTGATTAGCAAGATGAATATTGGGCGTGTGCCAAGTAACGCGCTTACGAGCGAAACGGGTCCGTTTGCCAGTGCGAGAAGTAGGAATCCGTTTCCGAATATTGGGCCAATTCCTTCGGTGATAAGCACTGGAATTGCAGTTTTACGTTTAGTTATAAATACAACGAGGTCTTTAGCCACTGACGGGCGTAGTACTGGAAGTGCGAGCGTTAGGAATAATCCGGTTCCGCGAATCGACATGTTGTGCCATACGCCGAGGTCGTCTGAAGATACTTTCAGCAGAACTTGGGCGACACCAATAAGCGCAGCAGCCAGTACCACCCACAGATAAATCTTTTTGAATCCACCAGAAAGAATTTGTTGCGGATCGGCTGAAACTATCGCTGCACCTGCGACTACTAGAGCTACTGCTAACCAACCCCACCATTCGAGATGCTCACCTAGAAAAACAACTCCGAGAATGGCTGCAAAAACGGGCGAAGTTTGCGATACAGGAACAACCCGTCCGATCTGTTCGGTTCGAAGAGTCCAGAACAGCAAAATTAGCGCGAGTCCCCAAATCATCCCGCCACCGAGCGCAGCTGCGATCGATTCAAATGGGGCATCTGGAATTCCCAGAATCATCAGAATTGCGAAAGCGATGATCAGCTGAGTGCCACCAACGAACAGATTAAAACTTTCGATGCGGAGTTTGAGCGTCGAGAGTATCCACTTGTCGCCGATCGATACAAGTGCGTATATGAACGGGCTAGCTATCGCAGGTAATACCCAGCTTAGTTCCAAGTGATGGTGCTCATTTCGAGATTGTCATGTACCGAAAATATGACGGCGATTCGGAATACTACGTGTTCACCAAGTGTCGTGACGAAGTTAACGTAAAAAGGCGATGCCATCGCATCGCCTTTTCAGGATTGTCTGTTTCAGCCGTTGAAGACTAAGCTGCTTCTTCGGCAGCCGAATCGATCATGGTCGAAGATAGGATTCCGTAGACCTCAGTCCAAGCAGTTTTTGCTTCGGGAGACCATGCCTCACCAAGACCCTGCTCGAGTGTCCACAGTAGTGCCTGTGCAACGGTGCCGTAGTGCGCTGATGTAACGCCGTACTTGCCGTGTCGCTTACCGAGATCCTGCACAGCAGGAACAAGCTTGTCGGGGTGATTCAGAGTTGCAACTGCGAACGAAATAGTCGCCATCAGTGCTTTCTTCTGAATAGAAATATCTTCACTGAACAACTCTCGAATCTTTGGATCAAGTTCGAACAGCTTGTCATAAAACAGGTCAGCCGCTGTCTCTTTGATCGGCTTCACTGCCGCCCAGTTCGCTTTTACCAGTTTGATCTGGTCGTCTGTGAGTCCTGCCATGATTCGTAAATCCTTGTTGCGATCAACTCGCCAAGTGGATATTTGTGCCTAAAAACGCTTTTTGGCGCGAATAGCGAGTTCGTAATGATCTAAGAGTGCTTATATCTCTACGAACTCGCCTACGTAATTTGCGCAAGGCGAACTATGGAAATCCCCAGTCGATACGACCTTGGGGAACGGATATTCAGGATGTTTACGAGCGCGTAAAGCTAATCGCTGCGGGTGTATTCACGAGGAGTGAATTCAGAACCTGCACGGTCTTCAGGCTTGTATCCGAGAGCTTCTTTAGCGTGTGCGATGTCGAATATTTTCCAAGTATTGTCGGAAGTGGCGTTGAATATGTCGTATTTGTGCGAATCGGGAGCACTTATGCACAGGTCCATGATCTGGGCAGTGTCTCGATGACTCAACCACACTGACAGCGAGTAGCCAGAGAAAGTTGGATCGTCGTGTTCGAGCACCCAGCCGATGCGTAGGTGGAACGACATGACGCCGTGGTAGTCGTTGTAGTAGCTGCCGAGTGCTTCACCGTATGCCTTTGCTACGCCGTAGTAGCTATCGGGGCGGATCATGTGGCCTTCGGTAACCAGTTCGTAGTTGTCTTGCTCAAGAAGGTGAAAATCGCCGTCCATGACGGTTTTCCACGGAGCGTCGAGATAGTAGCCGCCTTCTGCGTGATTCGAGCTAGCGAAGACAACTCGCTTCACGCCTGCCCGCTTCGAGGCTTCGAAGACGTTGTAAGTGGCGATGAAGTTGTTTTGAAGAATCGATTCCCACGAACCTGCTGGCGAACGATCGGCAGCAAGGTGAACAACAGTGTCGATTCCTTCGAATGCAGGCGACATTGCGTCGAGATCGTCGAGGTTGGCGACGGTCGACTTGATGCCAGCGGCTTCGCGTAGATCGAGCGATGAGAATTCGTACTTATCGCCAAGCTTGTCGATCATGATGGAGCCGATTAATCCGGCTCCGCCAGTGATTAGAACTTTCTGTTTGTCGTTTGCCATTATCTAGTTCGCCCTGAGTTCTGATCCTGCACGATCCTGAGGTTTGTAGCCGAGCGCTTCTTTCGCGTGAGCGATATCGAAAATCTTCCACGTGTTGTCGGAAGTTGCATTGAAAATATCGTAACGATAAGTTTCGGGCGCACTGATGCACAGATCCATGATCTGCACCAGATCACGATGGCTTAGCCATAGCGTGAGTCCGTGAGAATTAACGGTTGGATCGTTGTCTCTGATCACCCAACCGATGCGCAGGTGGAACGAATTTAGGCCGTGGTAGTCGTTGTAGTAGCTGCCCATCGCCTCGCCGTAGGCTTTAGCGACTCCGTAGTAGCCATCGGGTCTGATTCGGTGCGTTTCGGTTACTAGTTCGTAGTTATCTTGCTCGAGCAGTTCGTAGTTGCCTTCGTTGACGTGCTTCCACGGTGCATCGAGATAATTACCGCCTTCAGCGTGGTTTGAGCTGGCGAAAATCACTCGCTTCACACCATTTCGCTTTGCAAGCTCGAACACGTTGTAGGTTGCGATGAAATTGTTTTGAAGGTTCGATTCCCATGATCCGTTTGGAGATGGGTTTGCTGCCAGGTGAATGACGGTGTCGATGCCCTCGAAAGCCGGTGCGATGGCGTCGAAATCATCGACGCTTGCAACGGTAGAAGTGACGTTGGGGTTTTCGACTAGATCGAGTGATGAGAATTCGTACTTGTCGCCGAGATTATCGATCATAAGCGATCCGATGAGTCCGGCGCCGCCAGTGATTAGAACTTTTCGTTTGTCGGTCATTTAGAGATTTTTTACTTTTTTTGAATGAGGGGAGTAGATGAGTTCGAGCTTGCCGAAATTAGAAACGGTGATCGTTCGGCTGGAAGCTCGCTTCATAGTATTCAGCCACGTTGGTTCCCGGAGGTGCCAACTCGTCAATTGTGGCGAAATCTTCTTTAGTTAGCTCGACATCCAAAGCGCCAAGATTGTCTTTGAACTGGTCTAGCGTTCGGGGTCCTGCAATAGGCGCGGTGACTCCAGGTTGTGCCGCAACCCATGCCAATGCAATCTGGGCAACTGTTGCATTGTGGGCTTCTGCAATTGGCACTAGGCCATCGGCGATATCCATCACGCCGTCGCTGAATCGCTTTAGCTTTCCGGGATCGGTTTCGTCTCCGAATCTGGTTCCGGATGATTGCTGCGCAGTTCGTGTGTACTTACCTGTTAAGCCACCAGCCGCGAGTGGCGACCACGGAATGAACGCTGTGCTGTACGTCTGACACATCGGTAGGTGCTCACGCTCGGCACGTCGGTCGGCGAGGTTGAATGGCGACTGTTCACTTACAAATCGATTCAGCCCTAGCTTTTCTGACGCCCAGAGCGATTCGACTACCTGCCATGAACCGTAGTTACTAGTTCCGGCGTAGCGAATCTTTCCAGATGAAATGAGATCGTCCATCGCTCGAAGAGTTTCGTCGATGGCAATGTGCGGATTAGGTCGGTGCAGCTGGTAGAGATCGATGTGATCGACCTTCATGCGCCTAAGACTGTCTTCGCACCCTTGGATGATGTGATGGCGACTTGTTCCGACGTCGTTCGGCTCGGGCGACATTCGTCCGTTTACTTTTGTCGCCAAAAATACTTCGTTGCGCTTGCCATTTCGTTGTAGCGCTTCGCCAACGAATTCTTCCGATGCTCCACCGCCGTACACATCGGCTGTATCGAGGAAGTTAATTCCCTCGCCAAGTGCGAAGTCGATGATCTCGCAGGTGACTTCCTGGTCGGTCTTCTGTCCGAACATCATGCAGCCCAAAACAATGGGGCTTACGTAGACACCGGTTCGGCCAAATAGCTTGTATTCCATGGGTTCCTTTTTTTGATTCCTGCGAGGCGTATCGAGGTGTGCCCAACTCGGCGCGGAACAAATCGTTGGGCTAGAACGTTATACCACTACAGGCTTATGACGAGCCGGGTAATTAGGAATTTGTGCCGACCTGTTTGGCATGGATGACCACAGCAACGATATATCGCTGTGAATATCTGCGAGGGACAGTCATGAACGTTCGATTTAATTTCAAATATGTTTTCGCAATTGTTGCGATATTTGTGCTGGCGCTAGCTGGTGCGTGTGCTTCTGGAGAGTCGCGCTTCCTTAGTACTGAAGCCTCTGGAGCACCGGGCAACCCGGGTGCAGCTGGTGCTCCAGGCGAACCAGCTGCGAAGTGGGATGGGTATGACGACAATGAGGCAGCCGAAGATTCTGGCGGGAGCAGTGCATGGGCCACAGCGGTTGTGACTGTGAAAGGCGACACCGTTACTACCCAGAGTGCACGTCCGGCCGCAACGCCTTCTCCAGCCCGAAGTAGTTCATATGGTGCTTACGATGAAAGTTCAAACGATATTCTGATCGAGACATCAGGCAGCAGCGGTTCCGCCTCTATCGAAAACGAGATTGCTTCGGCTACAGATGGTCGAGTGATCATTCGCACCGCCGATCTCAATGTGACGGTAAATAGCGTCACCGACTCGCTCGACGATATCGCCAACATCACAAACGCTGCTGGTGGTTGGATTGTTACTTCGGTTCAGCCACGAAACTATTCGGGAACCATCTCGGTTCGAGTACCTGCAGATCGATTTGACGACGTTGTTGAACAGTTTTCCGAACTTGCTGTGAAGGTGAAGTCGGTTTCAACTCGAAGTGAAGATTTCACAGAAGAATTCACTGATGTCACTGCTAGGGCGCAGACGCTTGAAGACACTCTTGAAGCTCTGCGGGTTCTCTTCGACCGTGCATTCTCAGTAGAAGATGCAATTACGATTCAGAAGGAAATAACTAAGGTGCAGAGCGATCTAGAATCGCTGGAAGCACGGTTGAATTTCCTCTCGCAAAGTTCAGCGTTCTCGTTCATCTCGGTAACCCTTGAGTCGGTTCCTGTTGAACTGGTGATAGATGGTGGTGAAGACATTGCAGCCGCTGTTGGGCATCCGGTTACATACCGTGCAAAGTTCACCCCGCCTGAAGGTATGGAATCGTTCTCCATTAGGTGGAATTTCGGTGATGGAAGCAGAGAAGAGTCGACCGACAGAGTGGCTCCGACGGGTAACGGTGACGAAGTTATTTCTTCGCCTGTTATTCACTACTTCAACCGAGACGAAGATTCTCCGTTCATCGTCACAGTGGAGCTAACCGCTTCTGGCGACGCTGGAATTGGCGAGGGTGAAGACACTCTGGTTACGACTGTTAGTCGATTGCCAGTTATAGAGGTATTTGCTGGCGAAAATCAGACGGTTGAATCGGGCAGCAAGATTGAGTTCGACGCTTCGTTTACTCGACCTGAGGGCGTTTCCGACATTGCCTACTCTTGGAACTTTGGCGATGGTTCGGCACCTTTTGAGGGATCTATCGGTTCAGACGAACAGGGTGGGCAGGTCGACACGACTCACGTTTACCGCAATTTCCGACCCAACCCGTACGTCGTTGTACTGACCGTTACTGGCCAGACGGATGTTGGTGAGGTGGAAGCCAAGGGTGAATTTTATGTATTCGTGCGAGAAACGATTGGTGTTGCCGCTGCTGAGCTCGATGCTGGGGACACGACTCGTGACGCAGTTCGAACGTTGCAATCGGCAGGAGTATTCGTTGCTAAGGCAGGACTCTGGCTAGCAATTCTTAGCCCCGCATGGCTGATAGCCCTGGCAGTTCTGTTCGTGCTTATAAAGCGTAGGAATGTAGTTCGAATGCCACGACGTGGAAACGACTAGTCATTCACGTAAATGACGAAAAGTAAAAAAGGGGCGGGACCAATACGGTTCCGCCCCTTTTCTTATCGTTCTAGCGCGTGGCTAAGAACCTAAACGTACAAGTCCATTGGTGCAGGTTCGGTTAGCCAGTCGATGCCGTCGTTTGTGATGAGGAACTGGTCTTCAATCGATATGAACATATCGCCACCTTCTGAGTGGCAGATAGTTGGTTCGAGTGTTTCGACCATATTTGGCTTAAGAACTGTGTGATCGTTGAGTGCGATGTATGGCGGCTCGTGCACAACCCTGCCCACGCCGTGACCTGTGTAGGGGATTACCGGCGGGTAGCCAATATCGTCGTACAGATCGAGTTCTATCTGGCGAAGATCGGAACACTTTATTCCGGGCTTCATCTCTTCCATCATGCGTTCGACCAGCCATTTTTCTACGGCGTGTGCCTTTGCGAGAGAATCGCTTACTTCACCGAAGCCGACGATCCGAGACAGGTTGCAGATGTAGCCCTTGTACTTGGCTTGCCCATCGATACGAATGAACATGCCTTTTTTGAGTTCGATATCTCCCGATGCCGGTGAGCCGTTCGATAGATCAAGTCCGGCAGGGCCGAAGATCATGTAGGCCCGTTCGTAGTCAGCTCCATTTTCGACACACAGGCGTTTGTACACGGATTGAAGCTCTGACTGCGTCATACCTTCTTCCGCTTCGTGAACGGTGTCGAGCCATATCTTGCTGCCAAGTTCGCAAGCGATCCTGAAACGACGAATTTCTTCGTCGCACTTGATCATTCGTAGCTGCCAAATCGCGTCTTCAGCGTCGACAAATGTGGCGTTGGGCAGAAGTTCTTGAAGCCGCTCTGAATATTTGGAACCCAAGTATCGCTTTTCGATTGCGATGGTACCGCGTTCGAGTCCTTTTTCTTTCAAGGCATTCGCGGCGACTTCCATCGCATCGCCTGAAGGTGGATTCGGGTCGAGCGGATTGTCCCAGGTTTGGATGTAGTAGCCGGGGCCCCAGAATCGTCGGTCTTTGATCCACGGATCCATGATCCCGATTGTTGTGGATTCCGATGCGCCAGCGACTATGAACGCTTCGCGACTTTCGTCTGCAGGGAGGCCGACTAGGGTCATGTGCGTAGCTTCGGTGTCCCACAGTACGTAGAACTGGTCGCTAACTGGGTGCCAGTAGTCGGAAAGGTATTCGACTCCGTGGCGCGAGCTGGCAAGAATTATGTCGATGCCGGCTGACTTCATAATGTGAGTCGCACGGCTGTAGTCGAACAGTTGCATCGGTCAATATCTCAGGCTGGCTATACGGCGTTTTCACCGTTTTTTAACTTAAGGCAGCCGAGATTGTACGCCTTGTGCAACATTAATTATCTTTTGACCGTCGAGAAGTGCTTCGCCATCGCCATTGGCGGTTGAGCTCATTGAGATAAATGCCGAATCGAGTGTGTAAACAACGATCGCTCCGATTCCACCTGCTTTGATGTCCATCAAATATGAATCGGTGCCAACAACGCCTTGCTGTATTTCAGCTAGGTCGCCCACTTGTTCGGCTGTGAGGATGGCTGCTGCTAGCGTGGAGTTGTAGAGACTGGCCGCAAGCTCGGTAGTTTCAAATTGCACAAGCGAGAGTGTGATCGAATCGCCAGGGGCAGGATTATCGCTGCCGTCGATGGTTCGGAACACTTCGATAAGGCAGTTGGAGTTGGCGCCGCTTTCTGCCAACCCGGGAATCGACGCTACGTCGAGTACTCGCACTCGGTCGACAAGTCCTGAAGTTCCAGATTCCGTTTCTACGTGGTCAGCAGTAATGAAGCCTTCGCAGGTTTCGTAATTACCAACGGCTCTTCCTGAATCGGATGAATCAGAATCGTTGTCGTCTGCGCTTGAGCACGCTACGGCTGCAATCGCTAGTAGCAGGAGTGCAGTTATGAATAGGTTTGTTCGGTGTTGTGAAATCGACATTGAATTACTGTAACCACGGAATGCGGTTTGCGAAATCCGGTGAACGTGATGAAATTCGCCGCTGTGCTGCTGTTGCGAGCAATTTAAGCCTTCAGCACGTAACCGTAGGCTCGAAGGGAGTGAATGACCCGAGGTTCGCCAGCCGACTCAAGCTTTTCTCGCAAGTTTTTGACGGTGACGTTCAACACGTTCGAGCTAATACCGTTTCGTTCAACCCAAACTCGAGAAATGATCTGAATTCGCGATAGTGCGGTTCCAGGGCTTTGCAAGAAAGTGTCGAGAAGATCGAACTCTCGGCGTGTGAGATTGAGTTCTCTTTCGCCGCGCGTTGCAGTTTGGGTTTCTAGTGAGAGACGAATATCGCCGAAAGATCGTGGAGTTTTTGATGTTGCATCTCGTCGCTGTGTAAGCCCGAGAGGGTCATTCATCTGAATCTGCCTGCGTTGCTCAGTAAGTTCTTCAATTTTCTCGGTAAGCCGTCTTTCATCGAGCAAACTAGTGACGGAGGCGACGCACTTGTCTACGAACGACTGGCACTGTTCTTCTTGTGATTTTGTAAACCGAAATTCGCCGGCGAAGAATAGTGCTGCGTAAGCCTCTCCTTCGACGATCAGGGGAATTCCTAAGCACCAGTTTTCATTGAATCTAGCGAATGTCGAATTGATCAACGAGGTTGGGATTACACCATTGATGAATTCGCTTATTTTCGATGAAGTCTTCCGTTTGCTATGAAATATCGTTTCAAGAACCGGATTGGCATCGGCACTAACGGTAACTGTTGGCACCCATCCGGAATGTGAACGGCGCGCTGATGTGTTGACTTGGGAGAAGAGTGGTGTGGAGGTGCTTGAGATCGACGCGACTGTAACTTCATTCGATTCAGCATCGAATGTTGCGAAGCAAACGAATGCGGCCGGAGATAAATCGGCTGCAAGTCTGGCTACTCGATTATGAGTTATTAAATCTCGCTGCATTTCACGTATTTCGCTCGTAATTTCCTCCTCCCAGCCCCACTACCCATTTTCCACGCCCCTGTTTAGCACGAATATCGCGCTGTGGTATGCCTAATACGTACTATCGACCTCTGTTGTAGTGCTGGTTAGGTCAGGATTAGTTAACCCCAGAACGTTTCTTGCTTTGATCCCCAAAGATCGCGAGCCTGTTTTATGTAGCCTTCCGGCGGGCTTAGCTCGACAGGTGGGTTCGCAGCAAGGACTTCTTCGTCCATGTTGATTCCGATTCCGGGCGCAGTTGGTGTTTGGTAGTAACCATCTACCTGCTGCGGAAAGTCGCCTTCGACCACCGTATCGAACCACGGCTTGTTGCCGCCTTCCTGAATCTGGAAGTTTTGCATCCCGACATCGACCTGAATAGCTGCCATTGTGTTTACTGGGCCGTAAGGGTTGTGAGGCTGAACACCAACGTAGTAGACCTCGGCCATGGCTGCGATTTTCTTGAGTTCAGAAATTCCGCCTACGTGACAAATGTCGGGTTGAATTAAGGCAACAACCTGCTTTTCTAATAGGTCTTTGAAATCCCACTTGGTGTAGAGACGTTCGCCTGTTGAGAGCGGTACGTTTACAGAGTTGGCGACTTTCGCCATTGCGTCGACATTTTGTGGTGGGACTGGTTCTTCGAATACATATGGGCGCATATCGGCTACAGCGTCGGCGAATCTAATTGCTGACGATGGGTTTAGGCGCCCGTGACATTCGATAAGAAGCTCAACGTTGGGTCCAACGGCTTCTCGTACTGCGTAAACCTTGGCGATGGAATCGGCTTCAGATTCTGCCGACGGGAATATTCCAGTGTGACCAAACGGATCGCCCTTGAGCGCTGTGAGTCCGGTCGCCGTTTCTCTTAGAGCGTGGGCTACACAATCATCGGGAGTCTCGCCATCGAACCTGCCGTAAGTCCAAATCTTGTCGCGCATTTTGCCGCCAAGAAGCTCCCAAACGGGTACATCGAACGCTTTGCCTTTTATGTCCCATAGAGCAATTTCGATTCCGCTGATCGCTGCCATCTGAACAACGCCGCCTCGGACGTTGTGCCAGAGGTGGTACATCTCCTGCCAGTGCTGTTCGATTTGGAACGGGTCTTTACCGATGAGAGTTTCACCGATTTCTTCGACCATGTTGGCGACCGATAGTGGCCCACATGTCGACTCGCCCCAACCGACAATGCCTGTATCG
>Ga0233439_10003788_pt1 | contig 15305 bp, 15 predicted proteins | sample SI_123_September_6_FD_182713 | JGI IMG/M metagenome (GOLD analysis project Ga0233439, IMG submission 182713) | Seawater microbial communities from Saanich Inlet, British Columbia, Canada - SI_123_September2016_100_MG | ecosystem: Environmental > Aquatic > Marine > Inlet | place: Canada: British... | reverse complement strand
TCGTCATCACCTCCACTGTCAGATCCAGAAATGAGCGGTGGCGGGACATCGCTGTCAGACTCATCATCGTCGCTGTCGGACTCATCATCGTCGCTGTCGGACTCATCATCGCTGTCGGACTCATCGTCTAGTTCATCAATGCTCATCGGGTCGTCGTCATCGCTGGATGTCTCGCCCTCGTCGCCCTCGGGCACAGGCTCATCAATTGGTCCCTCTTGCAAAACTGCGGCACCATGGTTCCGCTGGACATCAACGGCAAAGTGAAGCCCACATGCTTGACCGAGGGCAACAAATTCGTTGTGTGCCTGAATGAGCTGCTGCTGGAGACGTTGAGCTGCATCACGGTCAAGGTGACGAATCTGGTTCATGATGTTGTCGAGCTGGTCTCCAAAGAGGGCCATATGTAATGTTGAGTGTAAAGTATTGTTAGATTGTGGGATATATATGAAGGGAAAAAGCATTTCAATTTTCTGTGCGGAAGAAATTTCCAAGAAAAATCCAAAACAATGGTATATGGATACGGAAGAAACAAAATTTTTACATTATATAAAAAGCATATTTCCAAGATATTTTAACGAAAAAAACATATTAAATGCGGGTCAATATCGAATAGAGCACATACGCATGTTCGAGAAATGTAAAATATATTGTTCAGAACTTAGGAATAATAATATCCAAAGTGAGCTCGTATCTTATAAAAAAAAGGCATTTCCAGACAAAACATTTGATGTCATTTATGCGATAGAATGTTTAGAAAATGATAATTATTACGAGGAATCCATCCAGAATTTATATGATATGTTAAATTATGATGGAATACTGATAATAATAATTAAAAATAAAGGGGCATATTCTTTAGATATTCACAAATTGAATAAATTACTTCATTTAAAAAAACAATTTTCATATTGGAATTGCTATAAGACGAATGACGATGATCTATTATTTATTGGTATGAAAATATATGTATTATTGGAATTGCCACTACAACCGACAACATATGACGTGTATGCCAAGGAAAAATATAATCAAATAGTTATATCTACGAAGAATAAAATCTTAGAAGAATAAAATATAACCAGAAAATTGATGTTATCTAACACACCATATACCGTTAGATAACAAACACATCATGAATGCTGCCAGACCTAGCAGAGAATTCGGCGAACAGGCAAATTCTATGGTCAAGAAAATAATTATATGGACATGTATTTTGTATATATTTTATCTATTCCGCGCACCACAAAGTGATTACATTTCATCGCAGGTGAGCGAAGTTGTGGTGTATTGGTTGGTGTATGTTTTAACTGCCATATTTATTCTAGTGGGTCTTTATATGACAATGGTTCTCCTTTTTGGGAACCATACGGATATAGAAAATATTTGTCGATTTGTATTAGAAAATTATATTGCAATTATGCTGTCAATCCTTATTGTGAATCGATAAGTATACGAAATCCAAACATGGGTTGGGAATAATATAATGAACAATAGTCTTATGTAATATAATGAAGAACTTTTTTATTCATTATATATATATATGTCAACAAACCGTTGCTTTGAAACATTGGATTCCACTGTAGTGAGCGGCAGCGACCGAACAAATTCTCGGCGCCAAGAAACAATATACTTGGAAATGCAGCGCAATTCAAAAAAAACAGGACCAAATCCCCTTAAAAAAAATGGTTATAGATACAATCAGAATTTTATAAGTAAACGGTTTGTAGCCCAACCACCAACACCACCACCACCGCCGCAAAATCAATATCGTTTGGCCTCAGCAAAATCCTACGATTTACTATTAGATGTTACTAAAGGAAAACGTTTTGCAAACCCAGTTAGAAATGTGGGCAGTAACCGATATAAAATGTGGGGTGGAAATGTGCTGCAAGTAAATTATGATAAAATACCTCCTATTAAACTGGTAGCGTGGAAAATAAATACGAAACATTACACGTCAAACGTTGTACATACAGTGAATGATGTCACTACAATATCAAATGAAATTGTAGATCCACATAGTGCTATTTTTAGTGCTCCTTGTTATTTTTCGACACCTGGACATACGTCGCCGTGGATTCAAAATGTTGCTACGAAAGACCCTGTTTTTAAAAATACATACTATTATTTACAAGGAGCGAATGCAGACCCACTTAGGGGGATGTCATTTCCCGAAGAAATTTATTTTGAACGCCAAAACCCATGCATGCAAAACGATACAGCAACTGTGCCGAAATGCTAGCAATAATGATAAAAGATATGTAATATAAATAATACTTATTTAAGTATAAAATTGATAACACTATATAGGGTGTTATCAATTCAAATGGAGCTATCTCCCGAACAAAACGTAGCTTTAGAAGCTTTTACAAATGGCGATAATATATTTCTTACAGGACCAGGTGGATCGGGGAAAACAGCATTGATTAAATTCATGGTTCAAAATGCAGAAGAGCGAGAAAAAGAAGTGCAAGTATGTGCGCTCACTGGCTGTGCAGCGGTGTTGCTTGGTTGCAAAGGCGCAAAAACACTGCATTCATGGGCGGGAGTTGGATTAGCAAACGGCGATGTATTTGATGTAGTAGATAGGGTATCGCGGCAAAAACATCGTCGCAAACCCTGGGAAAAAACAGATATTTTAATTATAGATGAAGTAAGTATGATGTCGATAAAACTATTTGAAATTCTAGACCGCGTAGGACGACGTATTCGCAAGAACCCAGGTGAGCCATTTGGCGGCATACAAGTCGTATTTTCAGGAGACTTTTATCAGCTACCACCGGTGGGGTCAAATGATTCTCCAGAAACGTCAGCATTTTGTTTTGAAAGTCCGTATTGGGAAAACACTTTTCATCGTTATGTGCAATTGACTACAATATTTCGGCAAACAGATCCCGTTTATACCAAACTTCTTAACCAAGTAAGAACCGGTCGAATTTCAAAATCTTCATGTGAGCATTTACGTAATCGTGTAGCTGCGTTTCACGAAAAAATAGCAGTAGTTGATAAAAAAGAGGAAAACACATGCAAGCCCACCATTTTGCTACCAACGCGAAGACAGGTAGATATGATTAATCATGCAGAACTTAAAAAATTAGGCAATGAATGTGTCGAATTTAGTCACACATTTCATGATGATTTGAATGGCGAATCCGCCCGTAAACGATTTGATGCAACTATTACGCCGGAGCAGAAAAAACAAGAAATGAATAATCTGTCTAATAGTATTATGGCAGACAAAAAACTGGTGTTAAAGGTCGGCGCACAAGTCATGTGTGTTGCGAATATTGATATGGAGGGCGAATACCCTATCGTAAATGGTAGTCTTGGCGTAGTGACACAATTTGTTGGAGACGCACCTTTAGTGAAATTTCATGACGGACAAGCGCGCATTATGACGCGGCATACTTGGGAAAGCGACAATATTCCAGGGGTTGGTGTAAAACAAATCCCTCTAATTTTGGCATGGGCGATTACCATTCATAAAGCACAGGGGGTTACGCTGAACCTGGCACAAATCGATGCCGGAAGAAGTATTTTCGAATGCGGACAAACCTATGTGGCATTATCGCGTGTGAAAAGTTTAGAAGGGCTGTATTTGACTTCATTTCAGCCAGAACAAATTAAAATCAATCGAAAGGTGAGGGACTTCTATAGAAAACTAGATGAATATACAAAAATAAGAGGGAATTCTCGTAGGGAATTAAGTGAACAAAATTATATGTCTGCTGCAGCGTTACGCAAAATGATGACACCTGTAAAAGAAACTAAAAAAGAAACTAAAAAAGAAATTATACCAACGATGACACTGCAAAATAAATCGATGCAAAATAAATCGATGCAAAATAAATCGATGCAAAATAAATCGATACAACACTATTTCAAATCAAAATCCGCCATATAAATATGCGAATTAATCGCGATTATTACCTCCGGTTAGCAATTGAAGAAGGTTAACAAATAGCATAATAATGTCAATGTAAAGCGACATGCAAGCAAACACATATTCGTCAATTTCCATACGATTGATGATCTCAGATGTATCATATAGAATATATCCAACAGCTGTAATGCATCCAAGAATTGCCATTGCTACATTGAAAATAGGCATATTGGGCAGGAACGCGGAGATAATACCTCCAATAATGAGAATCCACAAACAACTGCACAGTCCGGCGCCAAGGAAGTTAAAATCTTTTTTTGTATGCATCACATAAGCAGTCAGCCCTACAAAAGTGGATAGTGTGATACCACACGCCATAAGAACGAGCGCAGAATTATAAAATAGACAAGTATATCCCACCAGATATGATTCGCAGAGTGTGAACCCGAGTAATGCCATAAGATTAATGGGATGATGCCGACCACAGCATGGCGGGGAACCAACAATCAGGAATACAAATGTCATAATAATAGAGGCCCACAGCGTGGCAGGAGAATGGAGAACATAATTTTTAACAGAGTCTATATTATAAAATACAGCACATATCCCAAATGTTAGCGTAAGCTGCATACAGAGAAGTGTATAAATACGCCGAATAAAGTTAGTCTTAACATTATATTCATTCTGTAATGATATATAATTATCTGTCGAATTGTAAGTCGAATTGTAAGTTTGGTCTTTATCGCTAGCCGTTGCATAGATATTTTTATTGACAACAAGACCAGTTGCTGGCGGTTCAAGAATATCGAGGGTTGTGCTCCATGCAGTGGGATTATCTACGCTTGATTGACGACATCCTCCGGGCGAAGAAGACAAATGGGTCTTATGTTTTTCGCGACCTGACATGATTTATCATTATTTATCATGCAAATAGTTTATCAATTTTTTAGTATAATATTTAATGATACAATTTAATTATACAATTTCTCAAAACGCAATGTTAATGACATATCCATATTATTCAAATCAATGATGCGTCCATATTCATCATATAAAGCAATATCTAATTTTTGTATATTTACTGGTCCAAAATATTCTCGTTGTTTTTTTTCAATACTAGTTAATGCGCCGGTGTCTGATGGCTTATAAACGGTATTTCCACCCAACTCAGTTGCTAAATTAATTTTTAAGATAATATTATTATCCAATGTCGATTGAGAAAATGCCTGTAAAAAGACAGGGGCAGTATTATTTTGATAATCATTAATCGAGAGAAACCCATATGTTGGACCAGAAGGATAACATATTCCTTCCGAAACAATAGCGGAAGGCGTAGAAGAAGCAGAAGTAGAACTAAATATATATTGTGCTGCGCGGAAACCCAATAACCAACCTAAGCGCATTTGAATATTTTCTTCCATAGATAAGTTTCCATTTGTATCAACATTGAATCGAATCGCCATTTTATTACTGGAGGAATTTTTGAAAATAGACTTTCCACTTGTCCTATCAATAACAAATGATAGCGGCGCCACCACCGCCTGAGAAGGAGTAAAAATCCCCGTTTCATTTACAGTTCCTTTTTCGGCATCTGTCAATGCTTGTGTCATTGCATCTTCCAATGACATTGCCATATTTTCCCTCATCCATGAAGGTTCATAATTACCGTCTGGCAAAGTGACACGCAAGGCAGCACCAGACAGATCATCATTCAGGGTATTATACTGAATAACAATAAAAGTATTATTTTTATTATGCGCCGAGATAGCATAATAGGATAAGGGAAACTCTATAGAATCCACGCTCATCTTCACCACATTTTTTTGTGGTTCGGGAAGGCTAACGGAAAACTTTGTCGATTGAGTAGTATAATAATTCTTGCGAAAGCGACTATCTATATTGAGTGATTGCTCTATAGTGCGCACATTAATAGGGTTCATATATCCAGCCGGTGTAGCAACAGATACTAAGCGACCATCTTGTGGCTTCGCTGATAAGCCTACCATTGTATTTTCATTTGTGATTAAAAAGTTACTGTCATGTTGTGTGATTGCATTAGGTTTATTATAATTAGTATTGGTTTCCTCTATATTAATAATAGCGGGATTTATATTAGCGCTTTCTACTGGTGCGGTAATTTGAGAGGTAAGTCGTCTGGTTATGGTATCCAGAAATGTAGTTATATTTCGTGTGTGATTCATATTTGTATGATCACGATTTAATTGGTGTAATAGACGTTGTTTGTGTTTAATAATATCATGATGTGTATAATCATCTGCCAAAGATAATAGTTTTTTTAATTCAGAGTGCGTATAAGAATTAGAATTTAAATTTAAAGTTTCCATTATTATAATAAGCCGAGTTTATTTTATTTACCTAATAATTTATTAAATAAATTAATAAATTAATAAATTAATAAATTAATAATTTAATAAATTATTTTCAAATCAAGAAATTATACAGTCATTATTTTGTGGGGGTTTAATGGGAGTATCTCGAGTATTTGCGTGTATTGGATTGCCACTATTATTTATATAAGGAAGAAACATGTCCTTTGTTAAACGTTTTACACCAGGATTATATTTTTCAGCTATGACAAATTTATTAGTAATTTTATTCCAAAGAGGCTGAAATACATTTTGCAAATATACCATTTCATAAGAGTCAACCTCAGCAATCATGGTGTTATATAATTCGCCAAACTGTTCCAACTCGTACATTTCCACCTGCCGTTCTTTTTTGGTATCGATATAATTACCGACTACTAAAATAGGAACATCGCATAAGATGCTATTCTTTTCTCTAAATTCGCGTAACCATATATTTATGTTTTCAAAAGACTTGCGATTTGTAATATCATATACAATGATGGCTGCAGCAACACTTGTATAATATGCACGCGCAATACTTTTAAAATTTGGATCACCAGATGTATCCCAAATATGTAATTTTATTTTTTTTGAACATGATGTTAATAATTTTGCATTGAAATCCACCCCTATTGTTGGCGTGAATATTTGATTAGAAATATGTTTATTTGTTACAAAATTAGATATGAGATGTGTTTTTCCTACATTGCTATCACCAATAACAATAATTCTGTAGGAATAATCGTGTAATAAAGACATATATATAAATCTTTAAGAAAAAGTTTAAGTCAAACTATTCTAAAATGTTTATACCGTAGAATTCTCACCTAATAACATAAGCGCCATAGCGGAATAATTATGTAAATCGAGTAAGGTATCTCGCATCCTCTCATCAGTTACCATAGTAATTCCGTTTGTTTTAATGGTTTGTAGTCGCTTTATTTTATCTCCAATTCGAACAAGCACCCCAATTGCTCCGTATTCTGCAAATGCGTCTCCATAATCTGCATTCTTTTCCTTAAATAATGTGACAGCACTTTCATGAATATCATCATACTTTTTTAACCAATCTGTCATTAAAAAATATAGCTCAAAAGGTTTAATTCATTTTAAAATATAATAACGAAACTAATTTGTATGGAACTAATTTGTATGGAACTTATTACTATATTTATTACTAGATTTAGTACTAATAAATTTGGTCACTTCACCTAAACATACACAGTCGTCCCATTCCATTTTAGAATCGGTAGACGAATCTGTAATATTAGTTACCTGAACAGTCCCATTTTTAGGTGTGTCATAAGTAACTATGGAGTTGCAGACAGCCTGTGCTTTTTCTGAAAACCAGCCATACATTTTTTTTGGATTATCGGTCATGATATTTATAATATGTATAAATATCATATTTCTATTTCAATTTTATATATATTATAATCTGCGCCGTTTAGCATTAATAATTGCGCGATTACATGAACCACCCACACCACTAGCTGGCTGGCTATGTGGTTTATAATACCAGTTATTTGATTTTATAAATGTCATTCTTATAGAAGGTAGTAAATATCTGTTAGGAGGCATATATATTATAGACTAATATAATAAATATAATAAATATAAGTGATAAGAATAATACATATTCAAGTATTTACATAATATTGCTTATACCAGAACTATTTTCCTCCACAGCTTTTACATCCACCTTGTTGCTGTGACGGCGCAGGCGCTTTAACTGGGGTGCTATCGCCATTCGCACGCTTCCATTCACCAACGACGTCGACTGCAGGGCGTTTCCCCAGTTTGTGCTTTTTAAGTACTTCTGCTACGACTTCCTTTGGTCCATCTTTATCACTAACTATTGTGAGAGGATAGCCTTGAAGTCCGCCACATATCTTTTTTGCATCAGGAGACAGGTCTCCGCCAGCACATTCATGAACATGTAAAGATTCCAAGCCACCGGTCTCGTGCTTAAGTGTTTCTTTAAGTTCTGAAATCTGACTGCGTGTAAATCCACACCAATTCGCACCATATACGTGAATGGCTTTGTCTTTATTTTCAGCGCTAGAATTAATTTCAAATTGCACATTATTTTTTGTCGGCGCCTTTCCACATGCTTCCTTCCACTCATTCACAACCACGGCACCTGCGCGATATCCTGGTTGTTTTATCTTCATCAGCTCTTGAAGAGTATATTTTTTGCCTCTTTCGTGGACAACCGTGAGGGGAAACCCAGGCATGCCGTTACATACGGGATTAGATTTGCCCTCTCCAGCACAATCGATATATACTAGAGCATTTCCTCCCTGGGGCTCCTTTTCTAGAGCTTCTTTAATCTCTTTATTCTGTCTCTTAGTAAACCCACACCATTCTGCTCCATATACATGAATTGCTTGCCCGCCTACCTTCTCGGGCACAGGAGCAGGTGCTCGCTGCACAGGTGCAACAGGTGCAGGTGCAACAGGTGCAGGTGCGCCTTGTCCAGCAAGCCCTTTTTCAAGTTCAGCAACAACCGAAGTTCCTGACCTATAGCCTGGTTTATGTTGTTGCTCAATTTCCTCAAGAGAGTATTCTTCCCCAATTGTATGAATAACTGTTAACGGAAAAGCTTTTAAATCTTTACAAACATTATTGTTAGGTTGATCTGGACAATTAATAATGACGTGCTTGTCTTTTGCGTGAGGGTCATTCTTTAAAGCTTCTTTGATTTCTGTATTTTGTTTACGAGTAAATCCGCACCAATCTGCACCATATACATGAATTGCTCGACTAGATTGTTTAACTTGAGCGGTGCGGCGTGCAATTGCAGCTTCCTGTGTGCGCCTGCGAGCTTGCTCTGCTTCCTGTGTGCGCCTGCGAGCTTGCTCTGCTTCCTGTGTGCGCCTGCGAGCTTGCTCTGCTTCCTGTGCACGCCTGCGAGCTTGCTCTGCTTCCTGTGCACGCCTCAGATAATTCTGTCTTTGCATGACAGCATTACGCTGTATTTGTGCGCGTTGTAGTTGCTCCTGCTGCATACGACCGCCTACTGTTTGTATAACATGTTTCACATTCTGTTGTGTTCCACAATTGCTGCAACGTTTACCGGAGTTGCCAAATGACATACCTATATGCCGAACCATTTATAATATATATATATAAAATAATTTAATAAATTAAAATATTTATATGCTAAATATAGTAGTGCTTACGTATTATTAACAATATTATACGTTTGTGTTTTATTACCATATTTTGGGATGTCTGCAACAGCCACTTTGGGATTAAAGACTTTTCCTTTTTTTCTTGCTAAATATCGCGCATAACTATTATGCTTAATATCAACACCTTTTCCAGATGGCCCTGCTGCACCAGGTCGGTGTCTAGTTAATGAGGCACGCGTTGAATTACCTCTCGATGGACGGTAAGCACTCTGAATACTTGGAACAGCTCTATCACTTGATTGATTCCAATTTACATAAGCATATTGTTTTCTGGGAGCATTACTACTAGGATTGTTTGAAGGATCTGTTTGATAGCCTTCTACAGTAATTGCAGTCAAATTGTTCATATAGAGTGAGGGTGCAACACGAACTTGCCTCCATATTTTCTTTTGCAAAGCCATGTTATCTTCAATAGAGTGTATACAGCATCCTTGAGATGAACTGCAAGTGCATGATTTACATTGTATTGGAGCGGGGTCTTCTTTTTCATTTATAACATTATAGTTGCAGGTGCACTGATATTTGTTTCCGGCATTTGCGGAACCACTTTTGCAAGCTGTACAAACCATATATACTATTATTATATATTTAATTATATAATATCGTGAATGATGCTAAAAGTTATGGGTTATAAATTGAAAGATAAATTTATTTCATATGAAATAAAAACTATGTCAAATATGTATTGTTGCAAACATTGTAATCGCGCGTATAAGCGTAAAGTATATTTTGATCGACATGTTATTGCATGCGAAATCATGTCAAAACCAAAAAAACAGCGTGATGTAGAAGCACAAGAGTTAAGTGATACACCTACGGTAAGACAGCTATATGATGTAATATTGGAGATGGGGAAAAAAATGGTTGATATGGAAAAACAAATAGAAGAATTGAATAAATGGATTCATATTAAAAAACAGAAAATAGATATTCTTGAGTGGCTCAATCAACAGTATACACCACGTATTTTGTTTGATGATTGGATTGCGAATATGGTTGTTACAGATTCGCACATCGCGCGTTTGGAAAAAGCAAACTTGTTTGATTCTGTTGTAGAAATATTTCGAGAAAATATTTCTACAAATAAAGACGAAAATGCAGTAAGAGCATTCGATAAATGCAACAACAATCTATATACATATACCGAAGCAGGCTGGATAAAAATGGCTGCACCGGATATGCATAAAGCAATGAGCAGCGTGCATAAAAAACTCCTTAAAAAAATTGTGGCATGGCAAAAACCCAACATTGAAGATTGCAAGAACGCAACAAGTAGAGAAAAGAATGAAATGTTATACAACACGTATATCAAAAAATGCATGATGGCAAAATTAAGTGGCGAACAACTCAGCCAACGTATGTCGAATTTACTTCATAAGCTAATCAAACAGAATATGAAAGATATTGTGCAATATGAACTGGCATTTTAAACCGATATATTAATTAGAATCCACTGATTGCACAAATATATTGACCAGATCCAAGTAATAATCCAGCGCACCTCGTATACAATCCACACCAGTAGTGCTGTATTTTAGTAAAATATTATTCGTGTCATATAGAATAAATACTGAGAATAGCAATAATCCAAATATAGTCGAATATTTTGATCTGGGTTCATCAGGTTTCATAATGCTAGAAACGATTCTTGTAATAATAAGACCTAATAATCCCAAAAATAAGTAAATCCCCATCCACCCCAAATCAATACCTAAATACACAATAAACATTCCTACCGCCAAAAACGTGGCGAATATTGCTACGGTGGAAACTAATGCAGACATAATAATATCCTTAGGAACATATACCATACCCACACCTAACAATAACCCTTCTATGATACTAAATATGATGAAGATAATAAACCGCGATGCAAAAGTAATATCCATTGTTGTCATGGCAAAGATAAGAGCAATTTGAACAACTAAAAATAATAGTATCGCCATTACCGTATTTTTCTCTAATATATTTTTGTAGGTAGCGGGATTTTGATGGACATGTCTAAATACTAATGTTGTCAATAACATCTGAAAAATAAGCGTTGAAAAAATACATTGTAAAAGAGAACTTTTCTTGATTAAAAGCTTATTAAATACCTCTAATTTTCCCATATAAAATAAATAAATATTAAATTAAATAAATATTAAATAAATATTAAATTAAATAAATATTAAATAAATATTAAATAAATATTAAATATTAAATAACAAAATCATATTAACTATTAAGTATTTTTATAAATCATACTTAGCTTTTATCTCATCAGGAGTCATTACTGGTATACCTAATTTTCTCGCCTCTTCTGCCTTTCCCGTATCTTCGTCTTTGTCTTTTACAATTACCATAAAGGTTTTCTTAGATACAGCCGATTGCTGCTCCGCGCCCACCTTTTTGAGTTTTTCCACAAGTTCTTTATCGCGGAAACCAGTCATTACCCATTTTTCACCGAAAAGCAGATGTTCTGGGTCAGCCGAGAGTTTTATGGGTTGGTAGTGTAGTCGTTTTTCTAATCCAGCATTTGTTGCCCAATCCACAAATATAGGCGCATGTGTCAAGAATTTCTCCGCGCTTTTTTTCGCCATGCCTTCTATGGCAACAAGCTGTTGTAATTTTTCTGCATCTGATTTTTTAGAAACTAATATATCAGGCACTTGTTTAAGAATCGCTTCGAAACGCACGCTCGCAAATCCACGTCCAAATAAATTCGTCGCATGCATCAAATCTGGCAAGGAAGCTTCTGCAACCTTTTTTTGAATGCCATCACGTATTTTGTTGGCAAGCTTCTCTTTAAACCCCTCCACTGTGAGGAATTCATCCTTTTTCATATCGATAATTTTTGGAACGGTATCAAACCCTGCGCTGATGAGTCGCTTCACATTGCCTGGACCCAAACCGTCCACACCCAAAATCTTAAAGAAACCGGTTATGGTTTTCTCTTTTACAGTGGAATCTGCTCCCTTGTCTTTCAACATAATATCTACATGCGTATCATTCCATATATAAGGCACCGAGGGCATCAGTGGTTGTGACGCCGGCTGTATCACCGCCACAATATGTGGAATAACATCTCCCGAACGAATAAGCTTAATTAATGCACCCACTCCAATATTATTATCTTCTATAAATTTACCATTAAACCCTGTCGCATATTCTATTTTTGCACCAGTGAGAACAACGGGGTCGATTTGCACGCGAGGTTTCAAATAACCATCTTTGCTTGGTGTCCAAATGACATCAAGGACTTTGGTTTCGGCAATTTGGTCCGACAACACCATTTTAAATGCGAAAGCATGGTCAGGATTTCCAGTTGTGCGTGAATAGTTCTCGTCATTTATACAAATGACACCGTCTATTTCATATTTATAGTCATCTCGCCATGCGACCAGTAATTCTGATAAAAGCTCATTCGTCACTGTTTTTTCGGTGACATTGCGCACAGTATTAACACCAAGTGTCTCTTCCAAATAAGACATTTGTTGCGAGGGTGTGAGTTCTGGGCGAATAACTTCATAAGCCACGAAATCTAAATCTGCGAATTTTTCGGAATTCACTTTTTTCTGATTGACAAGCCCACCGACAAAATTGCGCGGATTTGCAAAAGTGTCCGCGTATTTTTTCTGAAATGTCTCCTTTTCAATAATAAATTCACCACGAATTACTATATCAGGTGTATCTGGCAAATCCAAGAACTTAATAAGGTGGCTAACATCTTGCCCGATTTTTCCATTACCACGCGTGTATAATTTGGGGACGCCGCCAACAGTCGAATACAGTCCACTGACGCCATCTAACTTACAGGAGAGCACATATGGACCTTTGTAGGTTTTCATCCACTTTTCTAGTGCTTTTGTGTCGGGCTTGATTTTATCCATCGACCACATTTCGAATGGCAATTTTACTTTCCCCTTTACGATTTTACATTCCGTATGTCCTTCTTTTACTGCTTTATTATCTGGATATTTTTCAGCAGTAAACTCGCGGAGAACATCGTACTCGTTATCCGTGAGAATAGGCTTGTTGTTACAATAGTAGGCGTCGTTGGCATCCCGAATCATTTTGCTTAATTCGGATTCCGTGCGTTTCTTCAGTGAAGAAAGCCCTTCCTTTTTAAACTCCGCCATATGTGTGGTATTTAGAGGTGCCCTCTTTTTAAGAGTAAGTTTTTTGGGTTTTTTTGTGGTGGGGACTGCGGCTGCGACTTTGTCGGTAGCAGCAACTTTGCCAGTGGCTGCGACTGCGACTTTGCCGGTGGCTGCGACTGCGACTTTGCCCGTGGCTGTGGCTGCGACTTTGCCCGTGGCTGCGACTTTGCCCGTGGCTGCGACTTTGCCCGTATCTTTTTTAGAGTCGGATTCTTTCTTGCTAGTTAATACAACCGACCGACTGTCAATGCGTTCGTGTGGCTCGCGATATTCCATACCTAAAAAGTCAAATATGGCTTTTTCATCGGGGAAGAGACCAGAAACCTTATCTCCTTTTTTTCTATTCACCATTTTATGAAACGCGTGTTCATTTAGCGTGTATCCTAAATCAAGGGCCCTTTGCCGCTGCACCGTATTAAATGCTTTACTGCCGGTAAAATATAAAGTTGCAAAGGCAAATTGGTCAGGAGGGGCATACATAAAATCCACGCGCCGTGCTTTTTTCCCCGGAAGTTGCGCCATCGCCAAACACTTTGTGGGTCCGCGAGATAGAACAGCCACAATAATTTTATCTGCAATCAACTTATCAATAAACATATACATCACTGCTCGATTGTTATCTTTATTCGTAATAATCATGTCAATATCACCGGATGTTTTTGCACCGCGGCGATATGACCCTACAATCTGAAACTCTGAACCATGGGGTGTCGTTTCAGAAAATACGGCACTCAATCGCGTATTATATTCGTCGATTTCCTCGCGTGGAATACGACTCTCAATATCATCATAGTATTTAAGACCTATCTTCATGCCATCAGTGAGTAAGTCTTCGTTTTTACGCAAATCATCCACTGTCTCGATGCCTTTCTTGACAAACTCTTTGGCTTTTTTGGGACCGACGCCATATACTTTCGTAAGCACATTAAGTGGATTTGAGCGCTCGCGGTCTAACACCTTGAGAGTGCCTGTATCCACATACTCATTTAACTTTGCCATAATCGTTGTCCCGATGCCCTTTGTTTTTTCTAACTGTTTTGGATCGGTAATATCACCATCATACATCATGATTGCTTCTGCAGCCCCTCGATATGCTTTTGCACGAAATGGTTCCCCCTGGCGCATCATAATGTCTTGAAGCTCGCTCATGATGGAAATAAATTCTTCATTTAATCTTTTTTTTGTTGCAAGCTTTGCAGGGCTCGCAGGCTTTGGCGGGCTCGCAGGCTTTGCCTTCTTCGCCACCAATTTTAGTTTTCCCTTGCGCTTCATTGTTTTATTATGTATTTTCTCTTTAGTTGATTTTAATATCAATTTTTTTCGAATAGTCGTCTGGTGCACTTTTTTCGGTGCGCTTTTTTCAGCCAATTTACAATAACCATATTTCACCAATGTGCGTGTTTTTGGGTTTATTTCTGTAGCACATATCTTCCCAAATTCAGTATCGTAACACTCCAAATGTTCTTTATGTTTATACCGAAAAGGAAATATGCATTCACCTTCCTTAACTTTTTTATTTTTTTCGGTTTTTCCTTTATTATTTGTTGTTGTGCCTTTCATATTTGTATACTAAATATTTTGATTTTAAAACAAAATATTTACCAAGATACAAAGTAATCCAACACTTTCATAAAGACTTTTGTTAAACCTGTTTGGTGGGCTGCGGCGAAAACAGCCGCCTCAAGCCGCCGCACCACTCCTCCACGCACCCCCC
>Ga0233439_10003784_pt1 | contig 15317 bp, 11 predicted proteins | sample SI_123_September_6_FD_182713 | JGI IMG/M metagenome (GOLD analysis project Ga0233439, IMG submission 182713) | Seawater microbial communities from Saanich Inlet, British Columbia, Canada - SI_123_September2016_100_MG | ecosystem: Environmental > Aquatic > Marine > Inlet | place: Canada: British... | reverse complement strand
TACGATTCTTCTTTAAAAGTCATGAAGCATTTTATAGGCTATTTGCCTGGGACCAGCCTAGTGGAGCATGGTTTGGGCGCAGGTAGGATCTATACTAAGAAAGCATTACAAAGCCTACCTGAAGATGTTTTTGGTTACAACAAGATGAGTGGTATGGACAGCTGTCTTAAGCAAGCACTGGATCAACTCAATGTTCCAGTAAATCAAAGACTGATTACGTCCAGTCCAAATAAAACTATGTTTAGTTTTAAAACAGAGCAAAACATATGGTCGGTAAATGATTTCCCTCCGCAAATTTTACATACGATGGATTTCGATTTTAACAGTGCCAATTTTCATTGGCTGGATGATTCTGTAAAAGTGATGTTGGATATGATTGAGCCAAAAAACCTTATGTAGAAAAATAAATTGTTAAATTAAATATTTTAGAAACGCGTTTTTAATACGGGTCAAAATGTTGGCCGCAAAAAGCATAATAGCAGGGACTGGCTAGTATTGGCGCTACTAGTTAGAATAATGCCGCTTATAGAGTCTCCCTATAGTTGCATTAAAAAATCTTGATTTAAAAATTTAAGATTAGGATTTTAAAATAGTTGAGTAAAAATTATGTAACCGATGAGCAGTTTTACATAGCGGGTAAGTAATATATATAGTTGGGGTATGGGGGTATTATTATATTATTGATAATAAAGATTTATTTGTTTTTAGCCCACCCGGGGTTAATAACAAGTGTTTTTTTTATTTTGGGTCTATTAGCAGGAGTTTTACACAGGCCTAGTCAGCCTGTGACATCTTAGATGGTATTTCTACTAGACCCAAGCAGCTAACCACTGTCAGGCCTTAGAGTGTTCAGCCTGAAACAATCAACATTTAACGTCTTGTTTCGATTCAAGATAACCCCCTTCCAGAGGTGTCCCGTTGTTGGGATATCTCTTTCGTGCTCTATCCGTTCATTTAGGAGATAAAAATGACATCACGCACAAAACAAATCCTTGGGGCAGTTGCGCTCTTCGCAGCTGTGTTCTTTGTTACAATTTTGGTAATAAAGGCAGCGGTCTCACCAACCCCTGCTGCTGTCCCTGTTACTACTACCCCTGTTGCTACCCCTGCTGACACTGCTGCTGACACTGCTGCTGACCCTGACGCTGAGACCGACCCTGACGCTGAGACCGACCCTGACGCTGAGACCGACCCTGACGCTGAGACCGATATTGTTATTGATACTGATGAAGTTGGAACCGAGGCTGACTCTGATGATACTGATGAAGTTGGAACCGAGGCTGACTCTGATGATGATGCCGACACCTTCGATGAGGCTTACCCAAAGACAAGCAAGGGTCTGATCGATGTCGCGAAGGTTACTGTACAACTCACCGATGATCAATTATTGGCCATCGATGACTTTAATGCTTTGAGAACAGAAGTTCTCAAGAGTAAGAAAAAGTACAACAAGGCAAAGAATGGTTGTTTCCTTACGTCTCTACGTAAAAGAGTCATGCGCATGATCGCAAAACAGGCCAACCCTTACGGGATCTGGGTTGCGGGCGAAGTGGAGATGAAAAGTTATAAATGCGTAAGTCTGGTGATCGAGCTGGACGAGGACGAGGACGATGCGATGATAGGACTGTTCCATGCTCGTGTTAACAAGATGCTCAAAGGTCGACACGTGGCTACGCTTGACAACGATGCCGGAACTATCGTCATTGTACTCGCGACTAAAGACGAGTGGGCTGAGATCAAATGGTCGAAGTCAAACGCAAAAACAGTAGAGCGGATGACTCGAAAACAAAACCTCTCGCGACTAAAGGCTTTACGAGCGCTGAAGGCGTCTAGAAAAGCCATCGAGAAGGCTCAGAGCTTAACCTATGCCCAGTCCAAAGCTAAGGCCAAGGCGAAAGCTAAGGTGAAGGCTAAGGCCAGAGCTAAGGCTGAACGCAGAGGTCTCGAGGAAAGAGTGGTGAACAATCGGCTGGAACTAAATAGATTAACAAAAAAAGTGAGAACCTTAACGGCGGTAAAACGCAACGGGAGTAAGCTCGAGGTTATCAGCCTCGAGAACTAATCTCACACTCACACAGACTCAAGAAGGATCAGCATTCGCTGATTAGGTAGTCGGAAGAGAAACCCTTCGGGGGTTTTTTTTCTTTGGGCTATTAATAGCAAGATTAAATCTCATTAGAGAGCCATATTCTTTGGTGCTTGCTAAACCTTCATACGCTATACAGGAGTAATGTTATGCGTAAACTTTTTACTGTTCTCACCCTTGTCGCTGGTCTCGTGGGCTGCGACCCTTACATAGACACCTATGTTAAGAACAAGGATCGCAAAATCTGTGCGGTAGAGGAGTCCTTCGAGAAGTACAAGATGTGCCTCGAAGCTGAGGGCTATACCCTCAATAGAGATCCTTTGTCAGGCAAACGTGTCTACTTCAAATAAGGCTTTTGAAGGGATCCTTAAGGAGGTCTCTTTGAAAACCGTTCCGAAACCTCGACCTCAACCCAATCAAGCTAAAGCTTTGCTTATGCTTGGATGGAGTCCTGAAGTTGTATTAGTCATCGCTCCAAAAAAGCGTGACTAATACTTTCCTTTTACCCTAACCTCAGAGAAACCCCTTCGGGGGTTTTTTTGTTTTTGGCTTTCTTATTTTTTTCTTTTAGTACACCCCCTCACCTAGGAGAAATGATATGAAAGAACATCAAATCGAACGTCTTCGTGACGCAATGAGAAATCATTGCGTTAATGAGGAAGTGCTTTGGGCGCTTGTGGACCAGTTCCACAACTTCTCACATCACTTGCCATACCTATGGCAATTGGTGGAGGAAGTGAAAGTCCAAGGTATCTACTTCAACTCTCTCGAAGATGTCAGCGCTTTTGTCGCTGATAATTGGTGAGCTTAATCCCTCTCGGTCCCTTCGGGGGCCGAGGGGGGGTTTTTTTGTTTTTGGCTTTTAGTACGGGACATTACCAACCACAGCTGTGGTCCCGTGGCTAAGAGAGAAAGAAAATGGAAGACCTAAAGAAAGAACTAAACAAACTATACAAAACTACAACCCTGATGGTGAAAAAGGCACCGAGGGGCGGGAAATTGTTTGGAATATGCAACCCTCATACAAGTAGTCAAATAATTGTATATGAGAAAATGGGAGGAAGAGAATACTTGGAAATAACCTGGGCCCATGAGTGGTTTCATCACTACCAGTATGCCTGTTTTCCAAAAGAATATAGGAAGAAAGACAAAAGTAAAGCCAAATATGGTCCTCCTCTAGCAGGGTGTGCAGACCTCTCTGCAGAAGAGGAGGAGTGTGAGGCTTTTGCCTTGCTGGTCTTTGGAAAAAGCAAGGAATACGATCTTAATTGCCCAACCACTAGGATGTGGTTGGTGAGGATGTGGTTCTTCCTTAGAGATAAGTATCCAGGGTTGATGGATTTATTGGAGGCAAACAGACCTCCTTTATAGATATGTACCCCCTTCGGGGGTTTTTTTGTTTTAGGCTTTTTTGTTTTTAGTAGCCATTTTCAGACTTATAGAATGGTTAGCAGTTCCTAGCTCCTGCGGGGTAAGCATAGTGCTGTGAACAAGTAGCTACACACTTGGGAGAGTTGTAGACTAGTAGTTTCACTAGGATCGTAAGATTAGCGTTTAGCAAAAAGTTCAAAAAATCTACTTTAGGAGAAAAAAAGAATGAAAGCTTTAACAACAAGACAAGAAGAGACAATCAGTTCATACCGCCACTACCTGTTAAATTTACATGCTGACCATGGGGTCGATGTAAGAGCCCTAACAGTGACGGCGGTGGCTTTAGAGCCACTTACCGTGAATGTAAAAATTCACGGTGACTCGGTCATGGATCGGGGCGTGTACACAACTCACACCTTTAATAAGGTGATAGACTAACAGCCTCTATTTATTAGGTAAGACATAATAACAACACCGTTATTGTGTGTCGAAATCGTCCTTGGAAAGGACGTACCCCCTTTGGGGGTTTTTTTGTTTTGAGCTTTTTTGTTTTTTTGCTTTTAGTAGCCGTCCACACTAAGGATTGAAAACCCTTGGGCGGTCAGCAGCCCCCAGCCTCGCTGAGAGCATGGCGCTGCGAATAAGTAACTGTCCACTTACCTATGAAAGAGACAGATCAGCCTTGTAAGCTGAGCCTCAACGTAATGCTGAGGTAGCATATCGCAAAAATAACATTTAGATAGTAATGGAGAATACTATGTCTTGCTATTGTGATAATTGGGATTACACCCCAAAGTGCCCAGGATTCGAAACAGAGATCACTATATGGGAGTGTGGGAAAGAACTCGAACATGGAGAAGAGATCTGTGACGGTTGCGTTGAAGCCCGAAAGCGTCAAGAACAAATAGAGGACGATGCGGTGGAGGATTATTATCGACGTCAGTTGGAGATGGAAGAGTATCAGCTCATGGAGGCGTTTGGAGATTTTGACGAGGATGGCGATCGTGAAGAGGAGGACGGGAAGAAACACCCCTAGTCCTTATTGATTGTTACGCTATGACCACCTCTGCCTTAGGGCTTAATTAGAGGTGTAGCTACCGTGTGAGACTTAGAGACCCCTTCGGGGGTTTTTTAAGTTTTTTGCTTTTTGCTTTTAGTAGCCGAGTACTAACCTACGGGTAACTAACGTCCTTTTAACTTGAACCATACTTATAAGGAGACTAATATGGTTAATAAATCAATGGTAAAGCTGAAAAACGGTTCGCAACTGAAGAGTAAGCGGAAGTTTACTTTCTATGACGAAACAATCCATCAAACCAAGGTGGGATATGTTTGGACAGGGTACCTATACGGTCGCCCTGAGAAAGAAATCTTTGCTTCTCTCTTTGAGGCGAAGGAAGCGTTGCTTGAGGTTCTGAAAGCGGAAAACACCAAGATGAATACCTACGCTTTTAGACTCAGACATTGCATGCCTAAGATGGAAGCATTCCATGAGCGCAAGTTCTGGAACCATGAAGGCGCTGATGATGAGGCGATTCGTTGGGGTCTTGATGGCGGTAAAGCCGTCGCTGTAAGACTAGACTCGATGGGCTGTGCGGTCGAGTTCTTATCGCTCTGTGACTGGAGCAATAAGTATTGCTGGGAATTGCCCGAGAAGGGTGACTGGCACTACTTTAAGAGCAGTGTTCGCTAGACTTATTAGAGATCGTAATAGCTTAGACCACCTGTGCTTCTAAAGCAATAATTTCAGGTGTAGCAAATTCATCGACTTAGAAGGCCCCCTCGGGGGTTTTTTAATTTCCACTTCTTGGGTTTTCTATTTCTTGTCTTTCTGTAGCTGATTCCACCTCGGGATTGCGTCTGTGACGAGACGCCTTGCAGCCAGTCAAAACAAAATTCCGAGTGACAAACCAACACTCACCCTTTAACGCATTTGATAAGGAGAAAATATCATGCGTAACAAACTCTTTAAGGTGATGGCAGTATTTGCTGTAGCCTTTGTAACAACGGGTGCGCTGGCCTCTACCAGCCCACCCCCAAGCCCCACAAGTCAGGATACGGTTGTAAGCAGCACCGTAGTACCAGACATCACCACCGAGTCTGCTCCCCTATCCAATGCTTTCATGCTTCCACTTGCTCTGGCCAAGCCAAGAGAGGCAAAAGAAAAAGCAAATAAACCTTCAAGAGCTGGTCTACGACCAAGCTCACAACTCTCATGGTCCGAATGGTGGTCGATGCCACAGGACCTCACCTCATACAACTTTGGCTGGGCTTCTGCTGAGGAGAGAGCTAGCCACTTCACCTCAAAGATAAAGACGGCTGGCAAGAGTCATATCCGTCGTCAAGTGAGACGTGCGGCTTATAAAGCTAATCGTTCTCATGTCAAGAAGCGTCGTGCCGTCCGTGCCAAACGAGGAGATGTAAAGACCTCCAAAGGTTGGATTAATCGTGCGGCATTCTGGACATCACCAAATAACCGAGCGCTGCGTGCAGAAGCACAAGAAGGTGGCCTTAAGATCACTAAGTGCGTACAAGCACTCATCGATTTCAAGGCAGACCTAAGCGCAACACCAAGATGTGTCTTGCACTCTACCGTAGGGAGAAAGAGCCCTGCTTTTTCTGCGTTGTATTACTACAGGGGTCAGCTTGAGGGGGTCAGCTCTCAGATCAAGAAAGCCCTTAAAGAGTGTAAAGCCGAAAATAAGACAGAGTCCCCCGAGGCAGGATCTACCGACACACCACAGCCAGTGAGTGTGGAGACGTTACCTACCAAAACAGTTACTGAGAAGATTGGTGAAACAGCTAAAAAGATAGTCGTACCAGCTATCGTAGCTGGCTTATCCCTCCTACTTGACATGAGCCCAGAGACCGTATCTTGCGCTTCAATGATCTCCATGTCATTCAAAGAATTCTTCGATCTCCACAACGATGGAGAAGACACTGACTATGGCTTGCTTCGAGAAGAAGCCATTAAGATTGTTTTGAAAGAGACTCTTCTAGAGCCGAGAGACCTCAAAGATAACGACAAGTATACCAAATCTCAAAAGAGAGGCTACAAGGGTAGCTATAATACTTTGGTTAGTACTCTCCCTGAGGTTTCAAACCAGGATAAAGAGACGTTGCAAGCAGATAAGGTGTTCGTTCACGCTACACTCAGCGTAGTGGAGTTTCTTGAACTAGACACAAAGATCGAAATAGAAGAGGTTGCAACCTTTGAGCAGCAATTCAAGGAGGTCTGTGCGAATCCTGAAGGAACCCACCAAGCAGACTTGTTCATCAGTTTGGTAAATTCAATTGACAGCCCGACAGAATCTCAATTCGAAGTGCTATCCGAGTACCTCTATGACTTAGAGAAGAAGTACACCTATGGCAATCCTCGATGGAAGAGTGCCATAGCGATGTTGGAGGACAATAACAGCTTCAGTGGATCAAAGATTGCACAGCTAATACACTTAGCCAATGACGTCAACAAGGGGTGGCGCCCAGAAGAGGCGAAGAGCACTTATATTCGTAGAGGCAGGGATGAGCATAACAAGTTGTTAGAGGCTATCAAATCCTCGATGGCAGCCGAGTATGTGCTAACCATTAAGTCTTACCCTTCAAACGACAAGACCCTCAAAGGACAAGCTGGAGACGGTCGAGGGATGGGGCATGGTAGGGTTCCGAAGATTGCCATTACAGCAGACATCGCATGGATGTCTGGCTACGACCAAAACATCCGCCAATATAATGACTGGTGTGATGAGATGAAGGCGGGGGTGGATAGTGACGAGCGACTCAAGGTAGAGTTTGGTGACGTGATTTTCGTCCAAAACCTAAAGGATGCGCGTGGTAATGAAACGGAGATCAAAACCCTCAATGAAGCGATAATGGCCCTGGGGGATGGGTATGATGCAGTAACTCCTGGGTTCTGGGTGAAGAGAGGACATCAGTTCGGAGATTGGATCCGGGACATCTTTGAGAGCCCGAAAGAAGTCAGGGCGAGGGCGAGAAGTATCACGACCACACCGAGTCAGCAGAGCCTTCATGTCGACAAGGCAAAGAAAAGCACATTGGTGCTGGCATGTGATCTGACCCGTAATGGTCAGCCTGGTGCCGATGGAGCTAATCTTGTCTCTCGCAACTACCGTCTTTCATGGGATGGCTGGCTGGGACAACTGAGGCTTCACACGAACTACCACTCTGTCGTCACAAAAGGCATGCAGCTCAAGGGATTGCTTCGCCGTCACAAAGTGTGGGCAGTTCACGCAGGTAACGACGAGGTACTCGAAATAAGATGGGACAGGGATGATAAGATCAAAGCCATCAAGGATGACACTGATCTTGGTGAAGACGAGAAGAAGGCTGCGATCGATAAAATCAAGGCCGAATACCTACCTTGTATCCTGATGGATGTCCAAAACATCAAGGGACGCTCAGGCAAGGAGGTCGCTTCTCGTTGCAGTGACCTTAAGGTAGGGGAAGCCCTCTGCCTAAACACCTTCTCTCTTGAGGGTGGTGACTCGGCAGAGGATGCTTCATTCGAGAAGAAGTTACTTTGGGGACGCTTCTTCGGAGGCATTCTCGCAGAGGACTATGCTGGAAAGTCTGCTACTAGTTGGCAGCAAAACCAGTTGTTCTCGCCCAGCGTGCTTTCTAGCCTTGTAACTAGTGGAAAAGGTCTCTATCGTAAAGAAGTAGAGAAACACTTCAACAAGTTATATGGAAAAACAAGTCACGTTGTCGACGTGATCTTCTCCTGTCTCGAAGGAGATGAGGTCGTCAAGGCAAAAGCAGCGGCGATGGCACAACGGAGCATGTCTCAGCGTACAGTGGAGAGCTTCGTCTTCGGAATGAAGCAAAAATGGGATACCTACTATTGTGATCAGATGGACATGCCTTCGGGCTGGTTTGTCACACAGAATAGATCCCTGAGAGAAGGTGCGCATAAGTACCTCGCCGGTACAGGTCAGCCTCAATTATATCACCAGTGCATTCTACATAACAAAGTGATGGACCATAAGGATGTTCGTCAAATCTTGGGACATCTCGAGAAATCGAAGGTGAGACTCTCCAGAAGCCAGAAGATGTTCTTGACGGCATTCCGTAAGCTCGTCAATAACGAGGATGGCGAAGTAAAAAGTCGACTCAGTTTCATTGCGGGATCTTTCGGTCGCAAAGGTGAAGATACCTTGGTGTGGATTTCAAAGATCGACCAAGATAAAATGCAGCGTGACAGTGATGGGGATCGTGTGTTGTTCTCACATCGAGAGAGAGACGTAAAGTTGGCTAAGTTACACAACGAAGCCATCAAGAACCTTCCTGTCCCTAAGATTGAGGTGGGCGATGTGGGCAAGGATGGGGATGACGCACACAAAGCCATGGTTGACGGTGTGTGGGGAGACTCTAACGCCAGCTACACCGAAAGGCTTGCAGTGAACATGTTTGTCTGCGCCCCTAATCAAGGGCAAGGACCAACAGGACTACTGGTGAATCAGGCCTCAGCACTGCTAAATCACATCTTATGGTGTGATGAGGGCGGTAACTGGGCCCCTGAGTCTAGTGTGAGAGAAGCAACGCTACAGTTCTATGCGTTTGTATGCTTGCTTATCCAAAACGCCATAGATCGTACGAAGAAGCCACACGCAGTTCCAACGCTGGGACAAGCCTTCGAGGTGAATTTGTATGATGGGGTTATTGAATCTTACGAAACAGAGGGCGGAAAAGGAAACCCTGCGATTGGAACAGAGTCCTGGCCCGCAATGGTCTGGGGTGAGCCATATCGCATGAAGACAAGGCTCGGGTTTATTGAGCAATACAATACGCCTGTTCTCGCTCACTTCCTTAGTTGGACCATGAATATGATTAACAATATCGACCAGGCCCTCCTGATTGATGAAGAAAGATCTTGGATTGGAGTCATCGATGCATGTGCCGCCATATTGGGGGGTACTACAGACGCTCAACAAGGAAACGAAACATCCGAGCAATACGAGGCCCGAATGGAAAAAACGTGGAGGGAGATCACCAAGGCTCTCGGAAGAGAAGAGGACGATTGGACAGAGGTTAGAGACAGATGGGTATGGCCTCGTGGACTCTATCGTTTCAAGAAAGAAGCGTCTTTGGAGCAACCGTTGAGAAACGCAGCTCCTGGGCTAAAGATAGTATCTGAAATGGTCGTGGAAGAAAATGCCAAGGCCAAGAAGAAGTTCCACCTGAAAGGCAATACGATGAGGCAGGTCTACCTCTCACTCAGCCAAGTGAAAGTGAAGATGAAGTCAGAGTCAGATTCGTCGTTCTGGACCCAGAATGGCTGGGGGAGCGACGCCTCTATCACGACTTTCCTCTCTATGTTCTATGGGGAGATTAAGCGAGGAAGAGGAGCTGAGAGGGGTCTGAAAGGGCAATCGGAGCTGTTCTCTCACCAGAAGGAGTCTGACACAGCAACGTATCTCAAAGAGATGAAGGATGCGTTGAACGTAGGAGACTTTACTTTCCCCGCGGGGAAAGTGCTGGATCGTGCATTCAGTGCCAAAGTGAAGAATAAGACTGTAGCGGTGCACAACGCCCTATACCTAATGACTTATGCGGCAGAGATAGGATTCAACGACTGGGCAGCGAATAACAATGTGATGCTCCTGTGGGCCAAGGAGGCTTACGAGGGAAGTTATCATGACGTGATTTGGGGACCAGATGTAGAGACAGACGCAGCAAACGAGGACACTGCCAAAGGGCAGTTGGTACGATTGCTAGCGGAAGGGTATGCATATTCTGAAACATTCAAAGAAGAGGTACTGGCTTTCCTTAAGGGAGTTTGGGCGGGAGAGAAACTGGAGCATGAGTGCCCTTGGTCTAGCTTGTATGCAGCTGACATAGAATCCCGAAACAAAAATGTTGACGGAACTGCATATTCAGCAATTTTCTCACAATGGATTCCAGCGCTGGAGGAACACTTAGAACTAGCAGAGGATGCGGATAAGACCCGACAGTACTTTCTGGACGGGCCTGGGGCAAAAGATGCGATTCAGTACCTTTTGGATGGTGCTTCGGGTGAAAACAATGGCGCCCAAAGCTACCAGGAAATGCTAAATCAGTGCATAAACCCAGGCTTCGAGACAGAGATGATCACTGTGGCCAACAAAATAGCCACAGCGGATCTTTCCTCTCACGAGGGGGAAGAAGCGTATCGAAATCACATTATAGACAAGCTTGAGGGGAACGACTTAATATGGGCTCTCTACGGGATCGGGCGAAGGCTTAACCTTTGCTCTGATTATCGCGAGATCCTTAGTATGGCCAAGCCTATAATCCAGGCGAGGCGCCTTCGGGCATGGGTAGACAAGGCCTTCACATCCCTCTCAACTGAAGAGAAGAACAAGATGGTGAGAAGTGCGTTATTGAACGAGTCGACGATGACAAGACTGGACCCTGAGGCGCCTTCAGGTGTGGCTATCGTCACGTATCGAACGCTAAAAGGGCGTCCCGACGTAGCGGTTCCCTTGCCTATGCAGGCTGAGTTCTTTGAAGGGATACTGGCCAAGGGGCTGAGTTTTTACGCTCTTGCACCATCAGCAAGCCTATGGTTCAACTTCAACACTGAGGGAGAACTGAAGAAAGACAACCCTTACGGAAGAAAATTGTCTAACAAATGGGTTTATTACGATGCTCGAATGAGAGCCGCTCAGGGGCCATATAATGTGCTTAGTCTGACTGACGAGTTTGCTGCCGATTTTGCAGTTGGGGATATTTACTCGTGTTCTGAAGTGGCAACATGGAAAAGCATCCTGGATGCAGACCTTGCAAACCCAGACCTTCAAGACGAGGAGACTCAGAAGAAGATCAAGGGAATGGTGTGTGTTCTCGATAAGAAGCTGGCAGAGGCTAAAAGCTATTATGGGGTATTCTCTGCAAAAGAGAAGTTTGGAAGTACACTCTCTACTGCTGACGCAATAAAGCTAAAGTATCTCTGTGACAATATCTGCTTCCCTCTCCATTGGGGCGGAAATAGTAAGTCAGCTCTGACGAAGAGTTCGTTCTACGCGACAACGACTCGGACTAGCGCACACCGTCCAATTTGGAGATTTATCTTCGCAACGCTGGGGTCGGAAGGCTTCACGGACGAGAAGAGCGCTCTTTACAACCGTTTGGCAGATACCAAGCTGGATTACGGAAGGAAGAACAGCCAGGAGGTTTTCTCGAAAGAGGAGGCTCTTAATGGAAACATATTCCAAAGAGTGCCATCGAGCAAAGGCTTCTATCAGAGAGGGGCTCAGTCTAGCTCTTTTGGGTTACGACCCTTCTTGCCTTACACTACTCCTGGCGTAGCTCGCAAGGTTGTCAATGGACAGGCAACCTGGATAAAAGTTCCTCGCTCCCCCATGAATGAGCTTTTTGGCTCAGTCGTTGTTGAGATCGATGGTAGTTTTGTCAGAGCCTACTTGGACGACGATGCACTGGCAATAGCACACGATCCAGACTCCTTCCTGGAGGAACGTTGCAAGGATAACTTGGCAACAGGAAGAAATAGTTTTGATACTATGAGAGCGTACGTGCTAGAAAGCTATAGAAGGCACGAAATCGTCAGAGTGAACGGAATCGCTGCTCCTTGGAGGGTGGCTACCGAAATTCTCAAAGATGGTATCGTCGGCTCACCTGCTCAGAAGTCAGAACTGGTTCTGGGCTGCAGACACATCACGGCCTGTTGGGACAGTTACGTTCTCCAGAAATGGGACGCGACAACCCAAGCTCGAATGATAGGAAAAGGGCCAACGAGCTGGAAACAGTTCTTTGGAATCGTGGGGGGGAGTTCAGCGAACTTCAACCTGTCCCTGCCAGAAGGAGCAGTTTTGCTGCTCAAACAAGACCTCTTTCGCTAGAAAGAGGCGATCGTAAACACACTCACGGATGAGTGTGTCTCTTAAACACTAAACAAACCCTGATTCAGAGTATCATTTATCGATATTAGCTTAGCCGTTAATGTTGCTAAATGATACTCTGAGTTAGGTGAAAGAAAAATCATGGATTCATTAAAGGATCTTAAAGAAATCTTAGAGCTGATCCCTGAAGGGGAGCGCCTGAAAGCCCTTGCAGAATTGAAGGGTGCATTCTCAAAACAAGACGTTAAGGTCGACTGCCAGTCAAACGGCAACGTCTATCTATTCAACGGCGATGGCCAACGAAACTCACTCTCTCTAGGTGGAAAAGGGGGCTGGAACTCAAAGAAGTCCTCATCTACCGAGACCACAGAATTCAAGGTACAATCCAAGGGACCTTACCTGGGAGATGCTTGGGTCGAAGTCTATGAGACAGTGAGGTCTCATGGTCTCCTGTGGGAAGCAAGCAAAAGCGACGGAACTCTCCTTCCGCCTCACAAGGGGGAGAAATGGGACAAGAAGGGCGAAAGACTTGGGCTCGTGCTAGGAGACAGAGACTCGTGTCCTGATGGGTATGTGGAGGCTTCGAGGGTCATGCTGAGGAGCGCTTCTGGTCCTGAAAGAACTCGTCTATGCTTCCGACCTAAAGTCTTCGAGCATGCTTCCAAGAAAGGCTTGATTGTTCTCCTGACGGAGGGAGAGGAGCCGAAGAAAAACCCAGACCCAGAAGAGGCGTCAGTTGATACAGGGGTGGATGAGACTTCAGTCCCTACACTAGGTGTTGGATTTAGCCTAGACTCCTAAGAGGCTAGGTGGTGGGTAGGTGGTTTACAATCTAAAACGAACTTGCGCCCCTTCGGGGGTTTTTTTGTTTTTGGCTTTTTAACTCTTTAATACCTCTCTTCAGCTAGAACAATCTTATTGCCACTCCGCCACTCCGCTCCGCTCCGCGCACAACCCTTCGGGCTGTGGTGCCCCACCGACGGTGGCAGTGTACTACGTACACTTGTGGCCGAGCAAGCTCGACATACACAGATATGATTGTGGCAGTAGATGATGCTCTCGTCTGCTGTGATAACATTTATGTTGTCGGCCCTGAGCCATTTTTAAGAGCAAAGAACCATCTAGTGAAGGAGCCATATCATGGCTGGTACCAATTCTAATACAGCAGTAGCTGTCACTCCCCCCACCCTCGAATCCTTGACGGCAGAGCGCGACCAGCTCCAGGCACGCCTCGACCTCCTTATGGCAAACCCTATGAGTCACTTACTTGACATTACTCCCCTTGACGTGACGTTTAACTTTGAGGAGATCTTGAAGAGTTACGGAGGCGACGAAATAAATGCCTTTGGCGCGATGCTCGGGAGCCTAGAACTCCCACTGAAGGCGAGAAACATTGAGATCGGCATCAACCAAGCTCGCGACAAGGACGGCAAAGGCCGTGAGTCATCGGCGGGAATCTCAAAGAAAGGTTCTGTGGAGTTCTTCAGCATCAGTGACCTCCTACATTTGCCTCCAGCCCTCCTCGCCCAACTTGGCGCTCGCAACCTCTTGAAGATAGTCGGTGGTAAGGCCGATTGGGTCGGTAAGGATGAGATTGTGTCTCAAGCGGGCACAGCGACAGCAATGTCGTTCACCCGATAGTCTCAATGGCCTAAGGGTCTAAACCCCAGCGCACCTCCCCAGCACTTCCCAAGGGACCACCACATTCACACACCCTCCTCTCCTGAAATCTTTTACAGTAAGGAGACGTGAGGAGACGTGTAAGTAAGTAAAACCGAAGGAAGGTCTAAGCACAAGTAAATCAGCATCTGGCGCACCCGGCATATAAGTCTTCCATGGAGACGAAGTTGTCGGGACGGGACTGGAAATCCCGTGTAATACGCAAAGCCAGGTCATTTCCCCATGCAGGGGAGCTCGGACTGAGAAGCAATTCTCTAGATACGAGTGGATCATTAGTCTCGCAAGGATTGGTGATGTAGAAGCTGACCATTATGAAATGCCCCGCAAGGCACGATTGGTGGAAGGTTAGCCCGAAAGGGTGGTTCGTCAAGCTATTTCCAAGAGATCTTCGGGTCTCTGGTTTGATGAATCGGAACGTGGGAAGAAGTTCCTGCGGGCGGGACCTCCTAGGGGGTCCCAAGCTACTGAGGTAAGGGTGCGGCGGACGAGCACCCATGAGTTAAGCCTGGCAAAAAATAATGCTCAACCTCTCTTGAGGTCTTCGCTACTATGAAGACCACAAGAATCCAGCCTCGACAAAGGAGGCCAGGGCCAAAAAGTCTGAGAGACAGAGTGTTCCTCGGAATCTCAGCAATTGGTAGGGTTTATAAAGGTAATATGGAAAGCCTTTATGAATGTGTCGCAAGACATAGGATGTGTATCCCCCCTTGAAGAGCGCAATTATGCGCCAGTGTCTCTCTTGAGACCAGGACCCAAAAGGGTCGAAACCAGACCATCCTTAAACAGTAAAACAAAAGTGTCCCCCTCTAGGGGTTTTGAGTCTTTTTATACGATTCAGAGCTTCTAGAGGGGTTTGACATATTGGAGAAAAGTAATGAATAAACGATTTTTTTATAAAGTAAACACTAACCAAGACGGTTCTGGCAGAGCGTCTATCTGCCGCGACCCTATTAATGTCCTCCAAACAACAATTTGGTCACATACTGTGACCGCTCGTGATATTAACGCAGGCAAGCCGGGGATTCTCGAAGTATGTTTGGCAGCATATAACGAGCTTCGAATATCAAACAAGACCTAATCAACCCACCCCCCCAGCCTGTTTTCTCCCTTAGGGGCTGGGGGCGGGCTGGTGTCCACCAGTTACTAAGGGCTGGAAGATGTTCCACATCGAGCCGATTCGTATTGTGGAAGAGAATCATAAGTCTTGACCCCCTAGAAAAGTGATTGCTCAGGCTCTCCTGAGCACTTTTCGTAATTCCCACAAGTCCTAAAAAACTGTCTATTTAAGGAAACATTTAGATAAAAAACATTAATTTGTTTAATAT
>Ga0233439_10003771_pt1 | contig 15347 bp, 13 predicted proteins | sample SI_123_September_6_FD_182713 | JGI IMG/M metagenome (GOLD analysis project Ga0233439, IMG submission 182713) | Seawater microbial communities from Saanich Inlet, British Columbia, Canada - SI_123_September2016_100_MG | ecosystem: Environmental > Aquatic > Marine > Inlet | place: Canada: British... | reverse complement strand
CACCAATTCGCCTGGGACGGTTTGAATCAGCAGGGGCATGCCGTCGCCAGCGGGGTGTATCTGCTGCGCATGGCCGCCGGAGAGTTTCAGCAAGTGCAGAAGATGATGTTATTGCGCTGAAATGATAGATCTATAGATGCGAGATCTCAGGGCACGAACCCCTGCGCCTGCGCGTAATATCTATATTTTATAGCGATGAACCCCTGGCCCGTCGACGATGAGCCAGGGGTTTTTCTTTGCCAATAGGACCGTATGTGCACCCCTTACTCCGGCAGGACCAGCACTGCGATGAAACGGGGCTCCAGATCTTGCAAGACGTCCCGGACCGTCAAAATCAACACAACGCTTCTATTCTTGGGGCAGATGGGGATCGGTGCCGCTCGGCGCTGCGTTGATACCATCGTCGCAATTAATTCAAGGTCGGCTGATAGGGAGTGCCCAAACGGATGAGATTGTTGGAAACTCCAGGCGCGCTGCCGATACGTTCAGAAGCCCGGTGGGCTCATCTCGGCGGAACACTACCAGGCTGTCTGGTCCGGCCTCGCCAGCCCTAGTGTGATTGTTTTGCACTACCACAAAGCGGCCGTCTTCGCTCAAACAAAACACCCAAGGAATGCGCCCCCGAGTAGGCTCGAACTGCAAGGGCGTAAGTTTTCCATCCGATGCATTTATCGCAAAAACCGCAATTGAATCATGCCCGCGGTTACTCGCGTAGACAAAGCGATTATCAGGCGAGAGCAGCAGCTCGGAGGCATGTGAAGGCTTGGAGTAAACTTCGTTTGGGAACATCGCAGGGTCAGCGTGGGCCTCGGCCCATCCCTGTGGCAACGAAGAAAGAGTCTGGACCAACGATAGTTCACCCCCCTCAGCAGAATCACGCCGCAGCACACAGATCGTATTGTCGAGCTCATTTAGAGCATATCCTATATCACCACTAGTCGTGAACTGGATATGTCGAGGCCCGGCAAGATCGTGCAGTGTGATGGCGCTGGCCGCTCGCAGTGTGCAATGGTCAAAATCGATGGTCCAGCAGACGACCTGATTGCTACCTAGGTCCGCTACGTAGAGCTGCCCACCACATACCACCACGCCGTGAGGGTGTGCTGATTCTTGCCGGAATTGTGGACCATCGCCCCAGCTACCTTTGGCACCGTCATGCGCTCCTGGACCGTGCGCATAAACTTTCGCCTCACCGAGAGCGCCATCCTCGGCGATAGGCAGCAAAGATACCGTGCCGCTACCGTAATTTGCCGTAAATAATAGGCGTGTAGAGTGGTCGGTGCACAGGTGTGCGGCGCCATCGCTGCCTGTTGGAGTGCTACCACATAACTCTACTTTGCCATCGTCACCAATCGAGTACCACGATATCTCCTCGCCACTTATCGCGTAGAGCATCTGCTGGCCAGATCGCGTTCGGGCGACAGTCAAATATCCAGGGGCAGTAGCAGGTAATCGTGTCGTGCTTACAACGCGGATTGCGCTGCCATCGGCGTCGAGTCGGCATGTGTGCAGCGTGCAGCCAACCCAGTGCTGACCACCGCCCGTTGCATCGCGAACGGATGGTTCGCCCGCCGCCACACAGAAGTCGTAAAATGGCTGTGTCATGGTATTGTAATTCCTAATTTAGGAGCCTGCGGGTCGGATCGCTGGCTTTATTATTGCAACGAATGTCGCAGGAATTCGGAGACATTTATTGGCGATCGTTGCGCAGCAGGAATACGCGATCGCTGTTAAAAAAATTGCCTATGCGGTCGTCTTCGTAGGCGCCACCGGCAATCAGCAGGCGGCCGTTGGCATCGGCCGCCGCTGCCCAACTTATGGGCAGTGGGATGTCGGGACCCTGGTGCCAGTCGCCGTTGGTCGGCGAATAGATATAGGTCGCAGTCTGGCCGGCGTTTTGGCCGCGGCCACCCATGACCCAAACCTTGCCGGCAAAGGCGGTGCACATGGGGGCGCTAGGCGGCTGTGACGCCGGGTGTATGATCTGGTCCCAGCGGTCTTGTTGCGGATCGTATACAAAGAGCCCCGGGCACTGTGCCGACGGTCCGGCGGCGATGTAGATCTTGCCGCTGAGCACGCAGCCGCTGGCTTGCATTAGGGGCCCGGGTGCTGGGGCATGGTGGCTCCATTCGGTCTCATCGACGGCGATGCTGAGTACGTCGGGGACGGGGCCTTCGTCGTTGGCGCCGCCGATGGCGTAGAGGCGGTCGGCAACGGTGAGGGCGACGATTTGGTCGGCCGGTCGCGGCAACTGCGGGCCGAGGCGGAGGCGGCGACTCGGCGGATCGTAGATTTCGACGGTGGCGGTTTTGACGGGGCCGCCTGTGGCTTTTTCGTCGCGCAAATTGCCGCCCAACAACCACAGCTCGCCGGCGAGTGGAGCGATACCAGAGTAGGCCTTGCCCGGCTCGAGCATGGGCAGCTCAACGCGCCAGGTGCCGTCGTCTAAATTGTATGACCAGATATGATCGAGGTTGGCCCACTCATTTGCTGGCCAGCCGAAGAAGGTCTTGCCCCCAGCCGTATAAAGGCGGTCGCCGATCCGAGCAAAAATATGGTCGTGGTTGCCCACCGGCATGCGCGGTTGCTCATCCCAGTGCGCGTGCCACGGCGAACGTAGGGTCTCAACGCGCTGGATGGCACCGCCAGCCAAGACCCAGAGGTCACCGGTGCGGTCGTGCAGCATGCCCTGGACTGCGCCACTACCCGATGGGATGACGGTGCGCCACTGTGGAGCTTGGTGGACTGGTGTTGCCAACTCGCGGACACTGCCATCGGCGAAGCCAAGAGCCACTTGGCCGTTGGCGATTCGGGCGATGGCGGTGATCGGCGATTCGACAGGGTTTACAAAAACGCGGTGGCCAGTCGCTAGACGGGGGTCGACCCGCAGTGCGGCCTGTGGCAGACCGACCCAGACGAAGCCGTAGTCGTCAATGACGGGGCCTATCCAGGGGACGATGGAATGGTCGGTAGGGAGGTCAATGAGGCGCCAGGTGTGTGGGTGCTGGCGATTGAGTATCGCCAAGTCTTGGCGCTGGCCGTTGTTGGCAATGGCCCAGATATTGCCGAAGGGATCGTCGCAGCAGGGGGTGATCGTCCAGCCGGCTGGGGCGAGAGGTACTGCTTCGAAGAGTGCGTCGCCGCGTCGCATATTCGCACAGCCGGCGCACCATATAGCGCCTTCGCGCGTCGCGAGCAGCGGTCCCGGTGCGCTACGGGGTATGAATGAAGCGGTATGGCTGATGGAATTGCGGTCCGATGAGTGGCGGACAATCTCGTTGCTCTGGGCGATCCAGACGTCGCCATCGGGAGCTATTTGTAGCCCGTGGACGGGGCCCTGATACCAGGTTTCCCAGTGACTGCTGGGACGGCGGATGATGATGCCGTCTGTCTCGTCGAAAACGGCTACGTAGACTAGGCCCGCCCGGTCTTCTAGGATGAGGCTCGGACCGGTGGGCAGGCCCGTATAGACTGTATCGGCTGTAGTAGTTTTAATCGACATGATGAGTAGAAAAAACAAAAAGCAGGCTATCATAGCAAATCCGGCGTGCGGCGCATGTGTCATCTCATCCTATTATTATTGCGGCTGCCTCCGGCCTATGGGATTGTGCGAGCTCGACTTCAGGTGATATTGCAGCTATTGAACGGTGCCCATTAATGCTCGTTTATGGTTACTGTTTTTTCTGTTGCCTCTTTTACTTGCATCACATTGTCCAAATACGGATAAGTAATTTGCAGTAGGGACAACTTTTGTCCATATTAAGACAATAAAGCATAGTATCATAAACCGGCACAGTCACAACCGATTGCACTGATCTAAGCGTTGGAAACTGCATTTTTTTATGGGACTACCCGTAAAATATCCCATTGGTGTGATATAGATCACCGTTTTCCCTTGTTGGCTATGTTGGTTTAAGTCAAGTCATTGAGAGTAGTTAACACAGTGAAACCCTTTTAACAGGAGAGTTGAGATGAAAAATATCGCGTATTTAGCAGCTTTGGTTTTGGCTATGGGCGGTGGCCCTGCCTTTGCCGATCACCATGACCCGCTGACGGAGTTGTCTGATGAGAATCAGGCCAGAATTCAGGAAATGGCCGAAAATGGCGAAGTCGATGCCGATGTTGTCCAGGAAATGGTGAAAAATGCGCTCGAAGAGGCGGCAGAGCACATGGAAGCTGAGGTGGCTGCGCATAATGCGATAAACGACGCTGAGATGGCTGCCCATGATGCAGCGCAGGAGACTGAAGAAGCTGCACGTGAGGTAGCTGAGATGACCCGCGATGCTGCACATGCTGCTGCCGAAGCGGCCCTTGAAGCAGCGCGCAATGCAGCTGATACGGCCCGCGACGCAGCTGATGCTGCGTGTGAGATCGCTATTACGGCTGCAGAGTCTACCGCTCATGCTGCGCACCAAGCCGCCGAAGCTACTGCCCAACAGGCTCACCAAGACCTGGAAAACCAAGGACCGGAGTAGGCTATAAGCACGTCCTGTACAAGATGTCATTTAGCCTTACAGGATCGATCTTGTTTAGACTGCACTGTTGGGGATGATGAGCTGTCCTGCGCTGTAGGCTAAGTGATTCGGTTGATACTGTTCGATAAAAGCCCCCGGCCAACGAGAGTTGGCTGGGGGCTTTTTCTTTTTTCTGCACTGCTTCGGTGAGAACTGCCACTTTGTAGCCGGTTCTGGCAACCTTGGCGAATGCAATGGTGGCAAGGGGAGAGGAATTCCGGTTGGCTTCGTGACCGTTCGGTATCGGTCGGTCGCCAGATGTTTGTGGGGGGAGCCGTGGGCAAGGGCTTTGCCCAGCCGGACATCGGTAAAACGAAGATTGAGTGAATATTTCGGCTTCAGCAAGACTAACCCGTTTGCACGGGCGTGAACCCCGGTAAAACGTGGCTTCGCTGATCGTTACTTTGCGGCAAGCGGATGGCGGTAAAACCGTTCAATCCCGTTTGCCGAGCGCACAAAACTCCCGAGCAGAACTTTTATCGCTGGAAAAATAAATTCGGCGATATGGATGTTGGCCGAATCAATGCTGGAAAATCGCCCTTTACCTTCCAGCTTTAAGAAGCCGTTCCCTTCATCAGCCAAACCTTGGCCCGTTCGCGCAAGGTTAAGCGATATTCCGTGCGGGCGATGCGTGGTACGGTGCCAATATCGGTCAAAATAGGGGCGCGATCGATGGCCGCACGAACGGTTTTGAGGATCTGATCATTTTTGTCCATAATCGAAATGATAGTAGGATAGCGGATAAAGTCAAGGGGGTTGGGAAATATCCCGAATGCGCGCATAGCCTATTTATGGACTTACGAGCCAATTTAGAGCGGGATACCCAGCTCTAAATAAGCATCAGTTTTTCCAGGGCCGATCATCCTCAGGCGCGTCCCAACTCGCAATCGGTGCTTGTAGGCCGTCTTCTATCCATAGGAATTGCCCTGTTACATCGCTGGCCTCGTCTTCGGTCAGGCGCGATACCAAGTCCGCGGCTTTTGTCGGTGGGTCGCCTCCAGTCTCGTCGACCCACCGGACCCAAGCGCGGTATCCTTCGCCTTCTTCTCCCAACTGCTCGGCCTCCTGCCGTATATCGGCCCACATGCTGGTTTTTACATCGCCGGGATGCAAGACATTCGCGGTGACTCCGCTACCTTTAAGCTCGGCGGCCAAGTGGCGAGTGAGTTGGTTTAATGCGACTTTGCTGGTTGCATAAGCGCTAACCAAAGGGCCTGGTGGATGGAAGGCGGCGGCGGAAGAATAATTAATGATACGACCCCAACCTTGCGCGACCATGCCGGTGGTAAAAGCCTGGCACATGCGATAGGGACCTGCTGTATTGATCGTCAAGGTTTCTAACCAGCGTTGCGGATCACTGTCGGCGATGCATTGCAATGGGCCAAAGATGCCAGCGGCGTTTATGAGAATGTTGGGAGGGCCAAATTCGCTCTCGATCTTTGTTTTCACAAGCTGGCTACCCACGGATGTGCTAATGTCGGCGGCAATGGCGATCGCTGTGCCGCCGCCTTGTACGATTGCAGCAGCAGCTTCGTTTACCTGCTCGCTCGATCGGGCGACTAAGGCGACTTTACTGCCTTCGTCAGCTAGTCGAAGAGCAACCTCTCGACCGAGTCCACGCCCAGCACCCGTGACAACTGCAATGCGATTTTTTGTAGTGGCCCCCATAATAGATCCTTTCTATTTTCAACGAATATTCGTTGCTCGTAAATATTCTTGTTGGAATTCTACTTACTTGCCGTCGGTGGTTCGATATAGAGCGTGTCGCCAGCGGCACAGCCGATTTTGGTTGCCGCGTTGCCAAAACTGATCGCTAGTTGCAAAGTGCCGTCTTCTTCGATCAATGCGATCCAGTCGCCCCTTGAGACATCGCTATAATCTTTTCCGAGTAGCGCTTTAATTTTTTGATCCTCGAAGTGGGCTGTGAATCTCGAACCGGCCTCAATGCCGATGCTGGCCAGTTTTTTTTCACTCATATCGGTGTTTATATTGGCATATTCTTCACTAATGCTGACTACGAGCGCTGGAACTAAAGGGTGTTTCTCAGCTGGGTGGTGGTTTGTTGAAGTGGATTGTGCTGGGGGCGAGCAGCTGACGGTTAGAGTTAACAAAAGCACGATGAGCCAGGGGGCGGTTGTTTTTTGCAACAAAATGGGCTCCTTTTTTGTTGGGCGTGTGAAATTTTTATACAAGTGGATACGGCGTATGTTGAGTAACCACAATGAAATTGGCCGTGAAATTGAACCTGGTCGTTATGTATTACGGCACATTTTCTTTGCTCTCGATGAAATGTCGCTCGAATTGCCCGGCGGCGCCACCATGGAATGTATATGGCTCGAGCCGGGCATCTTCACTATCGGGCGGCCGCCGAGTGATGATGAATTATTAAGCCTCGAAGGGACGGAGCGGCCGGTGTCAAGTAGCTGGGGTTATTGGTTGGGTAAAATAGGCAATAACACAGGCTCAATAGTAAAGCGTGATGGATCATAACCAGAGTCCATTTCAGTGGGGCAGATTTACCTATTGCTAGCATATATCCTGATTCGATGTGCAGGATTGGCACTGTGACAGCTATTATAAAACTGCGTCAAGCGTAGCCCCCATGGCCCATCGGTGACGTATGATTATACGTAAATTCAGACTGATATTACGCAACTTTGCGTTTGGCGCTGAAACGCATCTCGGCTGTTAGGATGTTGTTTGTGCAATCACTCGGTTAGGCGATCTTTTGCGTATATTATCGCGGCACCTATCTACCACGGATATGGCAGGTATGCAAAAAAACGTAAAAAGGCTGGTGATTGGGCAATAATGGTGGATAAAGCGAATTTACTTGGGCTAGATCAGAGCATCCGCATTTTTTATGGGAATTGCGGTTTGGAACTCGACTATGGCGGAGGGCGTCAAGTGATCACACTGCTTTGGCGGGCTAGGTGAAACGATTCCAGTCTGCTGTATATCTGTTGGCTTTGCTGGTGGTTGGCCTGGGCACCTATGCCAATAGTCTGCAAGGCGGTTACTTTATCCTCGATGACGAGCCATCGATCGAGTCAAATTTTGATATACGGCAAATTCTGCCGCTATGGCGCGAGGCGGATCGAACCTCTAACCCCCCTGTCAACAACCGGCCGGTAGTCCGGCTCTCCTTGGCCCTGAATTACGCCTATGGCGAATTTCAAGTGCGCGGATACCGGGCAGTTAACCTCGGCGTGCATCTATTTTGCGCATTGCTGCTTTTTATTGTCGTGCGCAATACACTGCTCAGTTCCGCGTTTGCCGGCCGTTATCTGACGACAGCTGAAGGTTTGGCATTTGCTATTGCTTTGATATGGTTGGTTCACCCCTTGCAAACGCAATGTGTAAACCATACGATCCAACGCAGCACTTCGTTGATGGCCTTCTTTTATTTATTGACGATTTGGTGTGTGCAAGTGGGGAGAGAAAAGCTTGCTTGGCATGTGCTGGCGGTGGGTGCTTGTGGGTTGGGGATGGCGAGTAAGGAGGCGATGGTCACCGCTCCGATCGCGGTTCTGCTCTATGACCGAACATTTTTGGCTGGGTCCTTTCGCAAAGCATGGAAAATTCGCTGGCGATTGTATCTGGGGCTGGCCGGTAGTTGGTTTTTTCTTGCATTTTTATTGCGGAGCAGCCCACATGGGAAATCCATCAATCTTTCCGAACCCTACATCGCTTGGCACTACGCGCTAAACCAGACCCGAATAATACTCGAACACTATCTAGCCACGCTCTTTTGGCCTGCTTCTTTGACCAATTTCTATGGTCCTATTCGCTATGTGCAATGGATCGATCTATGGGGCTATGTGCTCGTTGTGTTGGTGCTCCTAGTCGCAACGGCGTACGCTCTTATTCGTCGGCCCACGGTTGGTTTTCCCGCGGCCTGGTTTTTCTTGTTATTGGCACCAACGTCAACGGTCGCGGCGATTTTTTGGGAGGCCATGGCCGAACGTCGCCCCTATCTCGCGCAAGCCGGGATTATCGGGTTGGTGGTGGTTTGGTGTCATGGCCGTATAAAAGACCAGGTTGCAAGGGGAATGCTTTCGCTGAGGGCAGTGCAGTGGATCTGTCGCGGTAGTTTGGGTTTTGTCGTCGCGGTGTTTATTAGTTTAACAGTAGAGCGGAACAGGGCATATCAAGACCTGGAGGTGCTTTGGGGGGCGGAGATTGAGTATGTCGAAGAGGTGGTGAGTCAGCTGCAGGTGGTGTTGCCTAAAGTATCCTATCATCGAGCTGAGTTGTATATACGGCTCGGGCTCGTTTTTGCCGATGCGGGGGATTGGCAGCGGGCCGAGGAAAATTACAAGCAGGCATTGCTTGTTCATCCCGGTCATTTTGGGGCCCATAAGTGGCTGGGGCATATGTACAAAGAGTTAGAGCAAGCGGATCTGGCCATTTACCATTTTCGCCAGGCTATTGCGCTCAATCCTCAAGCCTACAATGCGCACAATGCCCTGGGGGCCTTACTGTGTATGCGGGGAGAGGTCGCCGAGGGCATTGGGCACCTGCGAGCCGCGGTGGATATTTTCCCTAATTATGTATGGGCGCATAGTAATCTGGGCGCGGCCTTGCGGATGTCGGGCGATGAGGTCGCAGCTCGGAAAGAATTTAGGCGAGCGTTGATGATTGCGCCCGAATTTGGTCCGGCGCGGGAGAATTTGGCGGCAATGGACGGTTAGGAATGGGCCATATCGAGCGTCTGGCGGACCTTGACCGTAATAGTCCCCTCGCTAAAAGGTTTGCGCAATAGCGCATCCTGGTCTATTTCGCCGCTGAAACGCTCACTGGCATAGGCGCTCATATAGACCACCTGCATTTCGGGGTGAAGCGGCTTGAGCTGTTTGACGAGTTCGGGGCCGCTCATATCCGGCATTACCACATCGGTCAATAACAAATCTATCGTATAAGGGTAATGGTTGACGAGAGCAATCGCTTCAAGGGGTGAAGCGGCCTCGATAGCGGTAAAGCCGTTGCGTTCTAACATTCGCTTGGCAAGTTTTAACACTCCAGGTTCGTCTTCCACGACCAAAATCGTCTCCTCGCCGTGGGCCTTATTTTGTTGGTCTTCGATAGGTGCATGCGGTGTTTGGCCTTGTTGTGTCGGCAGGTATATGAGAAAGCTCGTGCCTTCCCCAGGCGTGCTTGTTACGTCGATTGTCCCGCCTGCTTGTTTGATGATTCCATAGGCCGTAGCCAACCCGAGGCCGGTGCCTTTGCCAAACTCTTTGGTGGTAAAGAAGGGGTCGAATATTCTGCTGCGCGTATTTTCGTCCATACCCGTTCCGGTATCGGTTACCTCTATCAGTGCATAGTGCCCGGCCGTTAGCTCGGCAAGTTTCCTGAAAATATTGTCGCCTAAGTCTAGGGGGCGAGTCCGGACGAGCAGTTTGCCCCCGTCGGGCATAGCGTCACGGGCATTCAAGGCCATATTGAGCAGGACCTGCTCGAGTTGGCTGCGGTCTATATATATCGTCCCCGCCTTGGGGTCGAGGTCGTTTTCTAGCTCGACATCCTCGCCGATAAGGCGTCGCAACATTTTATGGAGTTCGCGGACGGTGGCATTGATTCCAATTTTTTGCGGGGTGGAGACTTTGCGGGCAGAAAAGGCCAATAATTGCTCAACGAGGGTTGAGCAGCGCTTCGCAGCCTTATAGGCATCCAACGCGTCTTCGTGGCGGGGATCGTCTTCGTTGAGGTCGTTTAGAAGGTAGGTAAGGTTGCCGATGATGACGGTGTTCAGATTGTTGAAATCGTGGGCGATGCCCCCGGCGAGATGCCCGACCGCCTCCATTTTCTGGGCAATGCGCAATTGCTCTTCCTTCGCGTCAATGAGCTTGAGGTCTTCTAGACGGCGAAAGCATTCATCGAGGACGGATGACAACTCTTCCATAAATGCGATATGTTCGGGGCTGAAGGCGTTTGGTGTGACGCTGTTGAAGGCCAGGGTGCCATAGGTGAAGGGAATATCGGCAACCGAACGAACGGGTTTAGGCAGTAGAGGATGTATGGCCTCCTGCTCGTTGTGGGGGTCGTCTGTCTGCAGGTCCGGACGATAAACGGTGTGCCCCTCGCGCCAGAAACGCAGTACGCGCGAAGCGCCCTTATGGCCGCTGGTTTGCAACCATTGCCCCTCGGGGCTCATGCTGTGGAAGCGGACGGTGGGCGGGGCGGTCGAATCGTCTATGACATTGATGCCGCAGTCGGTGAAGGGGATCTCTTGGGTTTCCATGACTTGCCGCATCGCGACCAACACCTGTGCGATGTCCCGCTCTGAACGCATGGTCCAAATTTCGCGCCGCAATCTCTCCACTGCCCGCCGAATAGCGCCGATCTGGCGTTCTTGTGTGATATCCTCTTGTATGCCCAGGTAGCGTACGATCTCGCCTGTTGCATTTTTAACCGCTTGCGTCGAACCGCGGACCCAGATCAGTCGGCCGTCTTTGCGTCGAAGCTGATGTTCATACGAATAGTGTCCCTTCGCGTTCAGACTCTTGACTAGGTGTTCCCGGTCTTGTGGATGCACATAGAGATCCTGGACGTTGATCTGGTTTATTTCGTCGGGTGAATATCCGTTGATAGCGAGCGCTTGCGGGTTGAAATAGAGTGGCAGTCCAGTGGGGGAAGTTTCCGATATGCCGACGGGTAAATCTTCGACTAAAGTGCGATAACGTGCTTCGCTTTGGCGTAATTCCTCGACTAATCTGGATTGATAGATGGTCTGGGAGATGCGGCCGGCGATAGCCGTCAGCAGATCTAAATCTTTAGGGACAAACGGACTATGCGTTGAGCTGAGCGTAATAGTGCCGATGGTCGTTTGCTCTCCGATGGTCAGGGGAGCGCAGATATTGCTCGTAATGGTGCGATCGCCAATGGCTTTCCGGTAGTGGCGTTCATTCTCTGTATTCAGCGAGCCGCCCGATTGCTCCACTTCCTCTCGGGATTGTGTGATTCGGGCAATGCCCTGCTGGAATACGCGGCCTGAAATCGACTCACCAGCAAATAGTTTGAGGTTGCGCATGGCTTGCTGATCGTAACCGAGGCAAGAGCGTGGAATCAGTGCCTCTTGCAGGTTATCATAGAGGTAGACCACCCCGATATCAGCACCAGGCATGACGGTCTTGAGTCGGTTGAGAATCTGTGAAAGCAGTTTGTCCAAATCCATATCGAGATCGCGGGTGATCTCGATGAGCAGCTGCAGCCGGTCGTCGCTATCGTGCTGTTGGGGTGTAGCATGCTCCGTCATGTGTCTACCTCCAAAAAGAGATCAAAGAGTACGGCGAGGAGCAGGGGATATCAAGAAAAATGTGGGATAATATAGGATTACGGCAGAAGAGCTTGCATTAATAGACAAAGGGGACGACCTATTTAGGCCATCCCCTTTGTCTATTAATGCAACAAGATAACTTCGATATTTTTTATTTCGATATGAAGAAAATCAATAGGGTGACAAGTACTGCTGCCGTGCCAACAAGTAGATAGGGGCGATAGGTCGGTCCATTGCCAAATGGTTTGGCTTTTCGGTGGTGCGATTTATCCAACGTAGCTGAATATTTTAAATTATTTTCTGAATACTGCAATTAGTGGCCTTAGGTTTCCCTTGTAATACAAACGGGTACAAAGGTTTATGGTCGGGCCGATGATGGAGTGGTCGATAGCCAGTTCGACCACTGTCGGTCTGTCGCGGCTTGCTCAAGAAAATATCCATAGATTCAAAATCGTCGTCAGATGCGGCTTCCAACTGTTCTGCATCAGTGAGGAATTGATTGATAGGTATTGGCTAGATGTTACTCAAAAGAGTCAATAGACAACATTTTTTCGAGTGTAAAGGCCGCTGCATGTTTGTGTCCGCCCCCGCCATAGGACCTTGCGATCGTGCCAACGTCGGCAGCGTCTTCGCCTTTGGACCGCAAATTGTAGACGAATTTGTTGTCTGGTCGGACAAAAAAGACCGCGGAGAAAGGATGGCCGCCAGCAAGTGCATTGCCTATTTCTGATGTAAGGAAAGTTGCGTTGCTAATCGGCACGCGAAACCCACTGATCGTTGTCCAGCCGTGGTATTTGACGCGTGGATGGATGAGCCGATGTTGAAAGCGCAATATCGCTTCCCCTTCGGCGGCCAATGCTTTGGGCCCCTTTTCGGCAAGACCATCCCAAACGGCAAAGTCTCGCGGATAGGAGGTCAGTGCGGCATTGACCGCTTTTGAATCCTCCAATTCCCATTTCCAAAGATCGCGGTCTTCAGTATAGGCTACGAGCCAGGGCACGTCGTCGGCGCTGACCTGGGATCGCGGGTCGAAGAAGTGTTCCCAGGTCATTCGGGCACCGGATTTATCCTGGGCAAACACGCAGTAATCGAGGCCTTCCAATTCCCGCTCAGCCGTCTCATGGTGGTCAAGTACGAGCAAGGAGCTCGCTTGCTCTTGCATTTCCATCAATAACGGGCGTTCATAACTGAAATCGAGTATGACCACATCGCGGTCTTCGGTGACCGGGGGAGGGGTATTGAATTGTACGGCTCTGAACTCGGATTGCGGATTGACATAACGACGATAAACCCAAGCGGCACAGAATCCGTCGTTGCAGCCGCCGTGGAACAGGACCAAAGGTCTCATTGTTTTCCTTAAGCATTTAAAGGAAGCATGATGTGCAGTATAGTCTTCCTTGACAGAGAGAAGTCGATCGATATTTTTCTCTATATAATGTAGTGTAATCAACAGAAAGGCCAAAGTGGAAGAGAAAGTACCGGTAATCAAAGCCTATATAAACCCCTATTGTCCTTGGAGTCCGGGGGTTCGCACAGCCCTCGACAACGCTGGGTTGGCGTATGAGATTCTCGATATCACAAAGAACAAGGAAGCCTTTAACGAAATGGTAGAAAAGAGTCGGCAACACTCCTCGCCCTGCGTCGAGATCGACGGCCATATGCTGGCTGATGTCGGTGGCGAAGAAGTCGAAGCTTGGTTAAGGCAACGCGGATTGTTATAAGCGCATTATCTATTACCATCGGGTCGGCTTAAAAGTCCAATCTGGCTCTATTTTCTGCATTTCTATCTCGTCATTGCGGTTTTTAAGCCCACAATTGAGATAAGAGCTATGCAGTTTTGCAAGGGCCTCGCGATCGAGCTCGACACCCAATCCGGGTGCATTAGTGATTTCATAATACCCTTCTTCAATGGGCAATTGGCCACCGACAACGACTTCATCCGACTGCCAGGGATAGTGTGTGTCCAGGGCATAAGTGAGGTTGGGGACTGCAGCTCCTAGATGGGCCATCGCGGCTAGAGAGATCCCCAAATGGCTATTGGAGTGCATCGACAGTCCACGGCCGAAGGTGCGGCAAATGCGACCTAATTCAACGGAGGCACGCAAACCGCCCCAATAGTGGTGATCGGCTAATATGATATCCTCGGATCCGAGGCGGATGCTCGCTGGCAAATCCTCAAATGACGTCGTGCACATATTCGTGGCCAGCGGAATACTCAGTGCTTGGCGGACTTCGGCCATCGCTTCCTGTCCCCGAACAGGGTCTTCGTAGTATTCGAGAACACCTTCCATCTTTTTACCCCAGCTTATCGCCGTGTCGACGGCCCATACTGCATTGGGGTCAAGGCGGAGCGGAGTGTCGGGGCCAAAGGCCTCGCGAAGGGCCAATATTGAACCGACCTCAATTGCGGGATCAAGCGTGCCCCCCTTGAGTTTGATCGATTGAAATCCAAATTCGTCGCACATTGCACTGGCCTGGGCTACAATGCCTTCTGGATCTAGGGCGGAGACTTGCCTTGCTTTAGCCCAGCCATCGGCATTTGCGTCAAGGTCGAATTCGAGCGGGCCGCCAGCGCCCTCGTGTTTAAAGAATAAATAAGCGGAAAAAGGCACCCTCTCGCGTGCGGGGCCACCGAGCAAGTCGACTACGCGACAGCCCATATCTTTACCTAACAGGTCTAGGCAGGCTACTTCGACCGCGCTGAAGATGTGTACTAGACGGCGCTGGTCCCAGGGAGCTTGACCCCGGTCGTCAGCGCCATGGCTGCCAAAGCGTTGTTCGAGCAGGTGCAGTAGGTGATTCAAGGCGAATGGGTCATGCCCTACGACGACCTCACGCGCTTCGATAAGGGCATCTGTGACAGCTTGGCTACCGGGGATTTCGCTGATGCCGCTGATCCCATTATCACTGACTAATTCAACTATGGTGCGCAAGGCGTAGGGAGCGTGTAATCCGGCGGCATTTCGCAGGGGGGGATCGGTGATGGCGATAGGGGTGATATGCATATCAGTTATGCGCAAGGTGGGGCTCCTTTGAATTATTAGCGGCTTGTAAAAATAAATAAACGAAATACGGCTGAAAATGACAGAATCAACTGTAGAAATGTGGTCTCTTGCCTTATATTTTAAAGAAGATCGGCACTTTGTGAAAATTGCAAATCGAAAGATCAAATGTATTTCTTATTGGGGTTGATGGTCCTGGGGTTGGCCGTGTTGGCTGGGGGACAGGTCTGGGCTGTCACAGGCTCGATCACTTCAGCCTGGTTGGTTGGGGGGGCGGTTTTTGTGCTCTTGGCCTGGTTGGTGCGCGGTCTGACAAAGAAGAAGCGGGTTGATCGTCTGGTCGGGGAAGTTCAGGAAGGTCTGGATGAATCTGAATTTACTACATTGGTTCCAGGTCAGAATATTTCGCAAGATCGAGTGCAAAAACAGGTTCTGAGGCAATCTGAACAAGCGGCTTATTTGATCCGCTCCATGTTACAAGCAAAGAAATCGGGGAAATCGGGGAGGTCTTAAGCCGTGACGCCAAAGAGGACGGGGGCACTTAAAAACTGC
>Ga0233439_10003770_pt1 | contig 15349 bp, 9 predicted proteins | sample SI_123_September_6_FD_182713 | JGI IMG/M metagenome (GOLD analysis project Ga0233439, IMG submission 182713) | Seawater microbial communities from Saanich Inlet, British Columbia, Canada - SI_123_September2016_100_MG | ecosystem: Environmental > Aquatic > Marine > Inlet | place: Canada: British... | reverse complement strand
CTAGATAAAATAAATTTTTAAAAGTTGCGAGATTAGCTGAATAAAAATTTCCCCCAGTCGAGTTAATATAATGTTCTAAAATTTTAAAACTGAAGGAAGAAAATATTGAAGCAATTGTAAAAACCAACAAACAATAGTAAATAAGAGTCTTATATTTTTGAAAATTTTTTTTAATCATAATTAACTCTTTCTTTTTCTACTGTCAATGGCCGTTTTTGAATATAAGTATAAATGGAACCGACTTACTCACCTAATATTCCAATAAACAACAGCTGGATGTTAGATGATTACCTTTCATTGTTTGAATGCTCAATATTCTCGGTGCTTTCAACTATATATAGGGGGCGACCTTTAACTTCACGGTAAATTTTACTAATGTAAATGCCGAGTATACCTATTGAAAGTAACTGAATTCCACCAAAAAACAATATGATCACCGTCATGGATGTCCATCCTTGGATTGAAAAGGCTGGATTGGTAATTTTGCTTACGATTAACACAATTGCAAGGACGAAACTGATAGAGGTAATAACAATACCTGCCAAACTTGAAAAATAAAGTGGCTTTTCAGTGAAAGAGGTCAATCCGTTAAGCGCGAAATTGACATATTTCTTGAAAGAGAATGTCGATAAACCAGCGTGGCGTTTGTCCCTCTCGTAAATAACTCCTACTTGGGGGAAACCGACCCAGGCAACCATGCCTCTGTAGTACCGGCTCTCCTCCTTCATTTTTTTCAGGGTCTCTATAACTACCCTGTCTATTAGACGGAAGTCTCCAGTGTCGTTTGGGATTTTTGTGTCACTTAAATTACCAATAACTCTGTAATACATCTTGGCGGCCAATTTAAATAAAAGGTTGACGCCCTGTCGTTTAGGACGGACACCGTAAACAACTTTATATCCTTTGTCCCATTTTGCAATTAAATTTAGAATTATCTCTGGAGGGTCTTGTAGGTCGTCATCGATTACGACAGCTATGTCGCCTCGTGAAAAATCAATACCTGCAGTGATGGCGATTTGATTGCCGAAGTTCCTGGAGAAATTAATTAGTTTGACAGATGAATCAGCCAGCGCAAGCAGTTTTAATTTTTGAAATGTGTTGTCTGTACTAAAGTCATTAACGAAAATTATTTCGTGTTCAAATCTTGGAGACAGCTTCAACAAAACATTTTTTGTTCTGCGGTAAAATTCCTCAATACCATGCTCTTCGTTGTAAGTCGGGACGATAACGGAGAGGAGTTTGGGGTGGTGCATTAGATGACTGAAGTATTTATTGAGGGAGGTTTTTATATAATCCTCACCAAAATCAACTTTCGAATCGTTTAAGATCGGCATTATTTCTGCAACATCAATTTCAAAGCTTGCGCCCCTGCTGAGCAACACGTAATTAGCCGCGTGCCCGGTGAAATCCTCGATATGACGGACTAATTCCAAGACAGTTATTTGGTGTGTGCTTGCTACATTGATAATCTTGTTTGAGCAAATATTTCTTTTTAAAACCTCACTAATGATCTCATGAACATCATCAATGTCTATAACATTTTTCTTTGCGTTCTGCCATAGCTCGAAAGGTTTCTGATTAGAGATAGCATCAACAAGATAATTAACCAAGCTCGACTTGGTATCAGACAGCCCCATCACTTGCGGCAAACGAAATATCAAAAAACTTTTTGCTGAATCCTGTATCAGTTTTTCCATACGAACTTTATGCTGCACGTATGGTGTGTGACGCACATCCGGATCAAGAATGCTGCATGAGCTGAAATATACAAAGGTGGTGTCAAGGTATTCTGACAATGCAGTTCTGACAGCAACCTCCTCTTCCTGAATTGTGTTTTCATCTTTAATGGCAGAGTCGTTCACATTGCCAGCAAAGATCAGGTATTTCGACTGCAATGAGTAGTCGACAAACCGGTTTGCAATAACACCCTTACCAATAACCATGGCCATATATGCACTCCTGGAATTGAGTATAAATCATTTTCTGACCACGGCCAAAATAGAAACGCCAAATGGTAGATTCATAAATTTAAGCAGATATTTTTCAGTACCAAAAATTTTCTCGAGAATGAAATTCAAGGGCCTACTGGGCATGTCCACGTCCGACGCTCCGTCACGCTTCAAAACATTATTCAGCATGCGTACAACAAAGACGACGGGGAAAAGTAGGGTGTTGTAATAGGATATTTTTTCTACCGTAAACCCAGCTTGAACTAGCTTTGTATTGAGCTCTGTAAGTGTGTACCTGCGCTTGTGCCCGTTCATCTCGTCAAATGAAGACCACAGGAACATGTAGGCAGGGACTGTGATCACTGCTTTACCGCCTGAAACAAGGCGGGAGCGTATCGCCTTTAATGAATCAATATCCCGATCCACATGTTCAATCACATCCAAGGCTGTAATGAGGTCGAAGAAATTTTCTTCATAAGGGATTTGATCGGGCAGCAATCCCTTTTCTACCTTGCCATTAAAGATCTCTTTGCTAAAATTAATAGCATCATCTGACATATCCATGCCGTAGGTTTGTCCAATTTTTTCAAGGGTATTTAACATTAAACCACTTCCGCAACCAATATCTAGCACTTTGTTATTGTCATGCTTAGTTAGATATTTATCAATTATATCTAACACAATCATTTTCTTAGTGATAAACCACCAGTGTTTTTTCTGGATCTTAAAAAATATTCGGTACATATTTATGTTCATGGTTCAGGAGCTTCCTATTTAGTTCACATTAATGTTCGGATGATAAAGTCTTCAAAGAAGGTACGACTTTACTTGTGATGCCATACTTCCAACACACGTCCTGGTGATACCTCGCGCGATAAATCTAATCTATATAAATTGCGTTTCTCTGTCAATTCAGCAATTACCCTTTGAATATCCCTCTGCCCAAGTGGCTTTCCATCTCGGAAGAGCCGCTCATGCGCATCCCAAGCCACCGGTGGTAATTTCAAATTCACAATGGTTGCAGGGGGCGCAGCCAGTATCCGCGCAGCTTCTGCACGGGCAGGCGCATCTGGCAGAAAATCGAACCACGGTACCACGACTTTTGAATTGGGCCATCGATTAGCAATCAAGTAAATCTGTGGGATATTTGGAAATGCGAAAATATCACCATCGAGCGGTGCTTTAGCAAGTGAAACTGAAAGCGCATCGGTATTTTCAGCCGTGGTTTGTGAGGTTTTCAATCCACGCGCAATCGGAGTTTGCAATAGGTGAGTGGCCTCACGCACACTTGGTTCTGCTACACCCCACCATGCGTAAGGCGCATCAAATTTTCTGGATGCAAAGATAAATATCAGGCTAATTACTATCGCAAGTGCCGCTGTAAATCCTGCATAGCGAAAGAGCCGAGTATCCATCATGATGGCCAGAGACAGGGCAAACATGGTGAAGACTCCAACCTCGCTTAGGCCTGCCGATGTCCCGTTCCCCCAGATCATTCCGGCCGATATAATGCCGAGAATGATAACTGGTAGCGAAAGAAATTTTCTCACTGCTGGAACGAAGCAACTCATCGCCCCCAAAATTAGCAACACAGCGGAAAGCGATGTCGTAACCGGTATGATGTAATTATTCGCCTGCAGCCCGAACTCCCTTAGCTCGTCGGATAGAATCAAGGAGTTTGTATAGGTGATTGCAATTACTGCCACGCATAACAAAGCCAGGCTGCCAAGCAGGATAAATTCATTACGACCACCGGCAAGGGGTTTGTCTATAAATGTAAGTACCTTTGTAAGAATGAAGGATGCCACGATAACCTGGATGGCCCATTTGCCGACAGAGGTCATCTGTATCACATAGACTGATGTCAGCAGCCCGTTAAGCCATGAAAAAAGCACATGATCAAGAGAGCCTTTTGCCGCCAGCGCTCCCCCAAAAATTTGCTCCCAGAACACTGACAATGCTTCCGCCTGAATAAGCCAGGCCAGCATTATCACTATGGGTATCAGGCAGCCCATGCCAAAAGCGATAATCAATCTCCACCCGTTGCGCCCCCACGGTAGCGCAAGGTAAATGCAGCCAAGCGTAGCTGCCACGACTACAAATGCACCGTTACTTTGTTTTGTCAGGAATGCAAGCGTCGCGAATAAGCCAGCCAGTAGCACTCGACGGATTATCGGGGTACGCCAGGAAAGTTTCTCAATTGAACACTGTTCACTACCGGCCTGAACGAGCATCCAGGTTGCTGCCAACGTGAAAAGCGTTAATACCTGAGTGAAATCATATGTGATGTGGGCCACACCCGATTGGTAATATATTGTTGCCGCAATGGTTGCAACCATCGATGACGAGGGGCTGAAGCGCTTTGCTAATATAAGATACAGTAGAACAGCGATAGTAACGATGATGAAAACGCCTATCACCCTCAATACAAAAAAAGAATCCCCGAACAACCAGACAACAGCCGAAAGCGCCATTGGATAAAAAGGTGTCAGATAAAGATACAGATCACGATAGAGGACTTTGCCTTCAAGAATTAAGTGTGCATAAGCTGAAAACCATCCTTCTGTAAGCGGTAAAAAACTGAAAGCAAATAGCGCGTTATACAGTCCTATTACAGCGATGACACCTACTATCCCTGCACGATGGTGCCAACTAGATGAGCTTAGGGAGGATTTGTTCACATTTATGTTAGCGTTTATTGTCATGATGTTTTCTTTCCCACTTTTGTTTGACAATAATTTAGGTCCATTTTAGAGAAACGGTACAAAGTGTAAGTGTTACCGGATGCGACTTCTTTAATATCGTAGTAATGGCGCAATTCTTGAAGAAACACCTGAAGCCTAATTTGAATAGCATCACTCTTCCTGTTTACAAGGATTCCATCCCTGGGCTGGTTGCGACAAATATATCTGTTGAGATAAAGGTTTCGCCGTGCTTCAGATACAGGTGTTTCTAGCAACTGTAGCGGGGTTGGCAACCAATTCATTCCATTTAGTTTGGCATAGTCTCCAGAAAAAATCGGTGGCGCGGCATCGTCACCATAATAAACGATGGGAGTATCTGGTGGTGCTTCTGCACGTAAAAGAAGTTGTTGTAACTCGTCACTTGCTTTGGGTAGCTTGCTCGTTATATCCGAAGAAAAAGATTGTATTTGAGCTAAATTTCCAATCCACTTCAAGTTGAATACAGGAATCAATATTAAAAAGAACAACGGTAGTGCGGCGGCTTTGATTGGTAGCGCATAGGAGGCTCCCTGATTCATCCGTTTAGTTAACATGAGAGTAAGATAAACCACTATCGCAATGAGTGGCAGCATGGCAGTAATATTTTGCGGCACCGGCCTGCCAATGTAATAGGTGGAAATGCCCCAAATACACCCTGCCATGGCTGCTAGTGGGGCCACCATAATCTCATTCGCATCACCTCCACGCCGAATTGCTCCAATACACAAAATTGAAATACCCATGAATACCAGAAGTAATAGATTTCCAGGGCCGTTAAGCGAAAATGGAACGTAGCCGAAGCCACCGGCATACCCGACGGCGTGTTCGAAAAATCCAAACAAGTCTGGTGCTACGCCCAGCCTCGCGAAATAGTATGCAAACATAACTACAAAAACCATGGCTAAGCACATAGCTGCAATCACTACATACTTGCCTGCAAGAGTAAAACGATGATTTTCGGTTGTGCGGGTTTGCAGCAACGCGACAAGAATAAAGAGGAAGATTGCCGTTACGTAAATCGCACTTTCGGCTGACCAGATTACGGCCAGCGACCAAACAATGGATAACGCTATAGCCTGCCGTAATCCGAATTTCGGGATAAACCATGGCGTAAGCACTAGCGCATAAACACAGAAGAACCTAACCACCGATGACGAGGGGTAAGGAGATGGGCCAATTAACTCCGGGTCTGCAAAAAACAGCGCCATGAACACAATGGCAAATACAGTCAGCCGTTGGAATACGGATGTAGAGGTGTAGCGCCTTGCGGCGAGATAAATGCCTGTTGAAACGAGGAACAGTAATGTACCCTGGAAGATATAGAATGACTGCCAGGCAGAAGCAGACGGTACAAGCGAGGCTAACAGGATATTCAAAAATCCATACTGAGATGGTGTATCCCATAGCAACCAGCCACCATTTGTTACTCCTTGAACAGTGCCAACGAAATATTCCCAATGATATTCTGACCCTGGTATGAAGAGGGTGTCTTGGCGAAAGCTGATCCAGAAAAAGACAGCGATAACGGCCACATCCAGATAAACCCGAGAAAGCAGGGACTTCGCCTTTTCTTGGACGCACAAGTGCAGATCAGAGATTTCAGTGATATCTGGTAGCTCGAATATGACAGCAAATACTGCCCGTAAAACCAGAAAAGCGCCAACAACGCTAACCGCGAAATTGCTGTCAAACATTTGCTTGAATGCCTGCCAGTTGGTGAGATCGAACAACGTGCTCCACGACAGCGCCAAAAAGAATATGCCAGCCCCTATTGCAACCGCCGAGGCAAGACGTAGTCGCGATATAGACAGCCCAAGTCTAATTTTTGTAAAGGACAGGACAAAACCCAGAAGGCTGAACAAGAGTATGCCTAGAATAGAGGCATCGTATGTGACTGTCTTGTGGCTTGTGGCGATGAGAATATATGCTACATATGCTATAAATATTGAGCCAAGTGGCCATCTCGTCCATTTCCACAGTCCCTCGTGTCGCTTAATGATAAATAAAATTGCCACCAGGGAAACGGGCAATGTCAGGTGAGCAATCCATTTCGACAACCCTAGGTGTTGCTCACCGAAAAAATTAATCGATAATAATCCCAAGGCGACAAGACCTATGGTAAATCCATATACAGCTGTATTGTCGGCTAGATTGGAGATTACGAGAGGGCTACTACCATTCGCACCGGTTATTTTGGTAATAGGGAGTGACTTCAAAAATACTATGCCGCATAAAAAAATAAGCATCCAGCGTGATAAGCTGGCGATGAAACTGGCGTAGCTGTATGCGGCATCAAGATTAAAATGCTTTACTGCGCCGCTTAGTGTTCTTTGCTTCGCCAAACCCGTCCCCACCACGATGTTTGAAATATCGAACTTACCGGCAAGAAGCCCTTGGTCTGTGATATTCAATACTTCTGTGTCATCAATAAATACTTTGAAGAACTGATTCCTTTCATATTTCAGGCGCACGGCATGGAATTTATCAAGCTGGATAGCCTTGGAAAGAGTGAATAGTTTCCCATCGCCGAGGACAAGTACCAGATTGCTTGATGGCTGCAATTCCATGCGGACAGCATTAATGGAATCTCCCGTTTGGAATAGATTTCCATAGGAAAACGTCGGTTCATGCGTCAAGAATTCAAAAGAAATATCAAGAGACAATAGCTCCAGGGAATGCTTTATTTCCTTTACGGAAACTGGCCCCGTCATGCGTGGGGCTACTTCGCCTTGGCCTGCAGTTTGTACACCAACATACTCGACACCACGAATTTGTAGTGTTTGAAATGACTTGGATTGTGCGAACCATCCAAGGGCAAGAATACAGGTTGCAAGCAACAGCAGGCCAAATACCGATGATAGTTTATAATCTAATTTCACTAAAATTTATCTCCAAGACTAATGAACCGGGCAGAAACCCCGTCTCCGGGGGAACTTGACTTCAGCCATTATGATTACGCCAACACTTTCCTATTACTGGGAGCCTTCTGCCATGAACTCATGAAATGCTCCAGTAATATCAATATAAGCATAACAACCATAATAGCCGTATTAGCTACGCCATTTAAAGTTACAAACTGGTCACCGTGGAAATACATATACCCTTTGTTAATGAAAAGAAAGCTAAATAGGAGTACGTACAGGGAATCAGTCTTCGACCTGACGTTATGATTGACAAAAAAGAAAAATGGAATGAAAAAATAGAGCAGCTTGTACTCAGTCGATGTGGGCGGCAATAAGCATAGTGCAATGACTAGAACAGCAATTTTTTTCCATAAAACTTTTTCCATGAACGTTGCATATATTGTCATCAATATTAGTGTAATGCCTGCGAATACATAGTAGGCCGGATACAGGGATGCCGGTTGCAGGTTAGGCCACAACGCCCGCAAGAAATTTACAATGCTGTGGCCGAAATATACCCCGCTATATGATTCAATCATGACATCTTTGTAGAAACTCATTCCAATCGACAATGACTGCAAGTACAGGTCTGGGGCGATAGGCCAGATTAGAAATGGGAACAGAGTTAAAACTACTACCCACGCTAGTGTGTATAAAACCAGACGGTAGCGCTTGTCTATGACAAACAAGATAATAAAAATCGCCGGATATAACTTCATGGCTATTGAAGCGGCTAAGAATACTGTGGAGAGCACTGGTTTGCCAGCTTGGTATGTGACAAAGAAAAGGCATAAGAAAATAAACACCCAAATTTCAATATTGCCTGTATGTAAAGTAAAGAGCATAGGATAAGACATCATCGAAACAACAAAAGCGCACAACAAGGCCGCCGTTTTTAAGGATGTTCTGAAATGTAACCAAGTTAGCCAGATCAGTATTGTGGATCCCAGTCCCACACTAAATGCGACAGCGCTATAGGGACTACCCCTCCCCAGCCATCCTGAAAAACCAAAAACTATTGCCGAGAATGGGAAATAATTGGAAGTGCTGCCGAGTCCCATTCTTGATTGGAGGTCAAAGTTTCGAAAAAAGTCGGCAAATATATTGGCAGGGTAATGAATCGTCATGGGCAGCCCCGTGGGTGAAAAGTAGGTATGCACATGCAATGCACTAAATACGTAATAAAATATGTACCATGCCATGCCGCCGATACCAACAATCGTCGCTGTCCATACGATTTTTTCTTGGTTGTCGAGCGGCCTTGACAGCATCGGCACCAATCGGGCGATGAAATTTTTCAAAAAGAAAAGCTTCGATAAGCGGTAGGCTGGGCCCGCCAGCATCACCACAAAAATCGAGACGGTTAGCAGTATCCAGGCAGCGAAAGCCTGGATAACCGGCCGGTTCTTCTCCATGAACCCATAAGAAAGCGAATGCACCTTAATCTCGCCGACAAACGGCCGTGTTTTGCTGAAACCCGAGCCTATTGCAATATCATCGATTTTGTAATTAAAATCTCTGGTTTGATCAAGCATTAAAACATTATCGAGGACAACCCTAAGATGATTTGGCGTGATGTCGAGAGATATCTCGTGCCACTCACCTTGAGTCAAAGTTTGCGTTACGAAAAACGAATCTTTAGCTCGACCAATTATAATCGCCATTGCAGATGGCTTGCCGAGTTCCAATCTGACACCCGAATTGACGTTCGACGTTTGCAGAATATTGGGATACGCCTCGTTAGAGTTAGCCTTAAAAGAAAAATTAATATGGAAAAATTTATTCCCGGAATTTTCTGTTGCAATAAAATGGAGAGGCTTTTGGATATTTCCAGCCGAGTCTAAGCTTTCCCATGTCAAGTTAGTTAATTCGACAGCTTTGGAGGTCTGTTTCCAACGTATATCGGTCCATAAATACATAGCAATAAGGACGATGGACGATACTCCCATAAACCACAGCAACTTGGTATTTCTTTGCATTTAATCTAAACCCCCCATTATCTTTTGTTTATTTTATTGAGATTGTATAGACGTCAAAATCAACCGATTTATCTTCATTATTGATACCATCCCTGACAGTTTTTCCAGAATCGACTATTAAACAGCACTGATTTTGAAATACAACCTCCCCATTTTGAATTTCATATGAATGGCCAGGTTCTTTTTCAACAAACAAATAAACTTTATGATTTATGAAATTTTTATAATAAGGTTTATCCTTCCAACGATCTGAATTCCAGTATTCCCGAACGATCCAGGGGGTAGGCAGGATAGCCGGGTACATAGTTCGAAGGGTATGCATTGAGGCGGGGTACATAATCACATTATCGAAATTAATATGCTTAAGCTCACCATGCAATGCGATCTTATATTTTTCAATCAAAGTAGCCTCATCTTTATACTGAAAAATATAAACTATGCCGTTTATAGCAATTGGGATGGACAGGAATAGAAAAAATAAATTTTTACTAATTTTATTAAGGACATGTTTTTCATAGAACGCAATCAGTGAACTCCAAAATATGATGAATAAAATAGGTAAGAAAAATACATACGTTTTCATATAGGTATAGTTATTATCTCGACTTTTATAATAAACAAGACAGGCTGAAACTGCAACCAATAAAATGCTGGTTATATACAGGGTATTTTCTTCTTTGTTCTTGCTCTTGAAATAAAGGAACAATGAATATAAGATCATGCAGGAAAATATTAGCCCGGCGATTAGCTTTAGGGCAGATCGAGATAGCAGTTTGCCCGCGACATCAGGGGTTGCATTAAGATAGATGCTGCTAAAACCAAAGATTTCATGCGGAAGAGCCCAAAGTGGCTGCATGTATCCATTGCCACCTTCTTCGGTAAGCTGCTTTAGCGTCAGAATCGCCCAATGAACGATAAAGTCACCAGGTAAAACAATTAGCAGACCAATACATGCACTACCCAGAATGAGCAAGTAGGGTGACCAATTGATCGATCTATTCATCAAAAAATCAACAATAAATACAAAAGCGAAGAGCGGAAGTGCTACAAAAAATACGCCCTCGCCATAACTCAAAAGGCTGGCCGCAAATACTAGCGACAATAACAAAATAGATTGAATATTGTTTTTGACTTTGAAGTTCTCCATTCCCCTTATATTTATAAACATCAAAAGAATTAGAATGAAAAAACATAGCGAAAACGTATTTCCATAAAACCCTTCATACCAAAGATTAATCATATTTGGATTCAGAGCAAATGCAATGGCGCCCAATAATGCAGCAACAACTCCTAAACCCATTCGACTTTTCAGCCAAACTAAAACCAAACCGCACAAAAATAGATACGGAATAACCATTGATATGAAGATGGTTTCATAGACATGCCGCGATGATGTAATGGTTGCAACTGTTGCTTGAAATGCAGTTAATCCCCAACGAAAGTAGTACATCAGCGGCCACGACATTGTGGCATCGCTATAACGATTGATCTCACCTGGCGACATTCCTGTAAAATCACTGGCTATTAGATTTGCCTCAATCCATGTACCACCATCTAAAAGATATTGTGCCATCTTGGCATACAAGGCCATATCAGGCCCTATCCTATACGGGGAAGTTGCGTGCCCAGCAAATAGGACCGGAGAAATTAGGAGAAGAATTAATGGGGTTGCAATTAAAGTAAAGTAAATGAGTGTTATCGAGGAGTCCACTTTTAATTCAGTAAAGAGCAGATTAAATTGATTTTTATTAAACATAAAATTTAACAACAAGCCTATAGTTGTAATGGCTAGCAACGTTGGCACTAAATATTTAATATCAATACTAAACCCTATAAAATAGCCACCAAGGACAGATAGGAGAAGAAATCCATTGAAAGGGATCCATAATAAATAAAAAAATCTCTCCTTGAGAAATGTGGGGGTTAATGTCAGATAGATATTTATTCCGATGAGGAATAAGAAAACATACGTGATGGCAACATGTCTGTACGCAGGTAATGCATACATCAATATAACTTGGCAAAAAGTGAGACTTGCGATAGTCGTAATTGGTATGTTATCTAGCCGCCGAAAATAATTGGAAACCTTCCCAACGATCCTATTCGCTTTAATGATGAATAAACACAACAATATGGATAATAAAATCCCTGCATTCGCGATTACAGAAAGAACAGAGTGCAAGGAACGTGGAATATATCTTGCGATAGCAGCTATATGAGATGGTATGTTGCCTTTTTTGATGGATATGTTATCTATTTGTCCACGAAACACGCGGGTTTCGTCAAATCCGCCGCCTACTAAAAATCTAGACACTTCCATTGATATGCCTGTGCTTGAAACATCTGCTACATTCTGCTCATCCAGAACCGCACGAACATAATTACCATTTAAAGCCTCTATTTCCAGTTGATACCACTGCCCGATGTTAATTGCATTGGATAAGCCAATGACACGGTAACCCTCATTCACACTAGAATCTGCAACAATAATTGTTGCAGCTGAGCCACTGATCTCTATACGGAGGCCACTGTTAACTGGGGCTGTCTGAAATAAATTAGGGTACCCCTCTGCACTATCAACGCGAAAGCGGAGTTTTAAAAGGAAATGCGCATTTTCAGCTTTTTCAAGCTTACCTAGCGCAATAGGCGTATTTCCATCGATGTATTGGGATACGTTTGTCGTTTCGGGATTGGATACAAAATCATCCAGCTGAGGCAGGCTGGCTTGAAGGAAACCTCCCAGATGTGCGGCGAATATGGATAGCGCCAACAACACTGAAATCAATGCAATTTTTATTGTTATTTTAAGATTTGATGCTATTTTAGCTTCCCTTGGTTGTTCGTCTTCCAACGGGCAGGAGATACAGAATCAATCAAAATTAACTCTTTCTTTTTCTACTGTCAATGGCCGTTTTTGAATATAAGTATGAATGGAACCGACGTACTCACCTAATATTCCAATAAACAACAGCTGGATACCCATTAAAAAAAACATCCCAATCACTGCCGGTGCAATACCCCAAGGAAATGATTCCCAATAAATGAGTTTGAGTATCGTAAACGTAAGTCCCGTTAACAAACTTAAAGTCCCAAGTAAAAATCCTATAAAGGCAGCAATGCGAATGGGTAGCTTTGAGTGACTAATGATACCCAGCATTGCAATGTCATAAAGTGTATAAAAGTTATTCTTTGTGAGACCATTCATACGGCGTGGCTGCACAAAGGGTATCGTCTTAATTTCATAGCCAAGCTCACAAATCAGTCCACGCAAGAATGGGTAGGGCTCATTGAGCAATCGGAGATGGTTCAGAACAGCTTGATCATATAATCCAAATCCGGTTGAGTCATGTATGACTGAAATATTTGATATACCGTCTAATAAACGATAATAGGCTCTCCGACACATATGAATAAGTCTGTTGTTTTCGCTTCTTGGCTTTATGGCCATTACAAGCTTATAGCCCGATTCCCACTCCGCGATGAGTTCTGGAATTAATTCTGGCGGATCCTGTAGGTCTGATGCTAGATAAATAGTAGCCACTCCACGAGACTGCAGTATTCCGTAATAAGGAGAACGTATGTGGCCAAAATTTCTTGTATTGACAATAATCTTTACAGCATAATCCTTAACAGCCAAACCTTTCAGTTTTTTAACTGTATTATCTTGAGAATGATTGTCGATAAAAATAAATTCAAAAAGGTATTTATCTATCTTAGATATAGCTAGCTTTATTCTACGGTAGAGCTCATCAATATTTTTCTCTTCGTTAAAACATGGAGTGACAATGCTAATCAAAGGTTTCTTACTCTTCACAGCAATTCCTTGTTAGGCGTTGCGATTGTTAATATATTGCCAAGCTTAAGGCCGACAGTAATGTCACCGAAACTTGGCACCCTCTTCACCTTAATCCCTAAGGCCCATAAGCCATGTTTAACTAAAAAACTTAGTTTAAAATGATTCACCGTTTTATGTTGTTCTACCACATCAAATCCAGCCGCTTTTAAAAGGGATTTAGTTGTACCTTTTCTATATATCTGTGGGTGCTGTAGGCAGAATGCAGGCCAACGCCAGTCAAAAAGTCGACGTAATAATGATGACTCATCGTGGGTGACTATCAGCAATCTTGCATCGCTAGCAAGCTTCTTTTTAAGCGCCAACAATGTAGTCACGGGATCCAGCAAATGATCCATCACATGAATAATCACTGCCACACTCGCAGCGCCGTCTGGGATGGCAGTGAAATCGGTCATCTCATGAATCACGTGAGCCTTATGATCTTTCACCACATTTCTTAATTTTGACTTCACGGCACGATTAGGTTCGAATAACCAATACTCAGAAAATGCACCTTCATTCACACAATGCGCTGTGAACAAACCGATATCAGGTCCTATCTCTACAAATCCACCGCGCAGAGGCGAGCTATTCTTTAGAAGCTTAAAGTAGCCATACTGGGTACTAATCAATGCAGCCATTGGAACTTCGTCCATATTGGGGGGCATTTTCCCATAAAGGGTTTCTAGCTGATTGTTAGTAAAAAATATTGGGCAATACAACAGGTCACAACTACCACACCGCGCATATGAAAAAATAATTTTTTCTTTAAAAAAACCATTCCAGGACTGAGTCAGTGTTTCTAGATCACCATCTTCTGCGCGATTCACCGTACTGACCGTAACATCTTTTGGGGGTTTTGCTCCGCATACTGGGCAGCAACGTATTAGGTAGTTAGTTTTCTTCATAGGCTATCCGTTAATGTGATGAAAATGTTATCCGGCTATGCCAAAAATAACTAGATAAAATAACCACTAAAGCAAATAGACTTTGAGCTATCACAGGGTTTAACTTAAAACCTACTACTAATAATGGTAGCATAATTAAATTAATTATAAAAAAAGATACATGAAATGTGATGAATTTCATAAACTCATTAATGTAGTTACCCTTAGTTTTGAATGTTAAAAATTTATTTGTGCTGTAAGCAAAACAAATAGACAAGACCTGGCTTAAGGTAAGAATCAGAAGATAATGTAATTGAAGAGACTCCAAAAGATAATAAAGCGCTGGGAATATCCCTAACCCAATAAGGGTATTTAAGAGGCCTGTCAGTAAAAAGCGAATTTTTACTTGATGCTGCAACGCTCCTTCTCGCAATCGCCTTTTCCAATATTGCCGCTGCATATTTACTCATCTTCCATTAAGTCGATAATCATATTTTCAAGCAACTCTTCCCGGGATAGGAATGGCGAAAGGTCCTCAAGTGCTGGGGAGGTGATCCGGCCATCCGGGTGTTGTTTTGCACTAAGTTTTGGTGCAAATGGTTGGTTCTCATCAATAATTAACTCACAAATCACAGGACCTTTTGTAGCTAAAGTTTGAGCAATTTTTTCGTTCAATTCTGCATGCGAAGCACATTTAAGATAAGGAATCCCAAACCCAGTACTTAAATGCTCAAAGCTAGGAAATGACACCCCGCTCTTAGGTCCTCCTCCAACCTCTACCCCACCAAAGAAGTTACGGTGGGTTTGAAAGATTGATACATATCCACTGTTATTTAAAATGAAAATCTTAATTGGGAGGTGATTACCAACAATTGTCTGTAGCTCTTGTAGGTTCATCATAATGCTACCATCTCCAGCTAAGCACACCACAGGCTCACCATCTAATGCCTTAGTCACTCCGATTGCAGCTGGCAGATCATACCCCATAGTTGCGCAACCAGAATTAGTCCATAACCGCTGCCCTGGTTTTAGGATAGATGCCTGAAAACTAACCACACAAGCACTTCCGTTGC
>Ga0233439_10003768_pt1 | contig 15352 bp, 13 predicted proteins | sample SI_123_September_6_FD_182713 | JGI IMG/M metagenome (GOLD analysis project Ga0233439, IMG submission 182713) | Seawater microbial communities from Saanich Inlet, British Columbia, Canada - SI_123_September2016_100_MG | ecosystem: Environmental > Aquatic > Marine > Inlet | place: Canada: British... | reverse complement strand
GACGACGGCTACTACTGGATCACCGGCCGTGTCGATGACGTCATCATCGTCAGCGGCCACAACCTCGGAACCGCCGAAATCGAGGGCGCCATCGGCGGCCACCCCGCCGTAGCCGAAGCCGCCGTCGTCGGCTACGAGCACGACATCAAAGGCAACGCCATTTACGCCTACGTCACACTGAAAACTGGGCATGAAGTCACTGACACAATGACAGCGGAAATCGTCAAGCAAGTCCGCGCCGACATCGGCCCACATGCATCGCCCGACAAAATCCAATTCACCCCCGGCCTGCCCAAAACGCGTAGCGGGAAAATCATGCGCCGCATCCTCCGCAAAATCGCCGAGGGCCAAACGGACAGCCTCGGCGACATCAGCACCCTCTCCGACCCCGCCGTCGTAGAGTCACTTGTCGCCGGCCGAATCGAATAAAGTTTTTTTCAACCCGCAGATGTAAGCAGATTGGTTTTTTTGAATCTGCGACAATCAGCGCAATGTGCGGATCACTCTTCGCGGCTTCGAGCGAGTTTTGTCGATGAAGAGGCACGAAAGAACGAGGACGATCAATAAAAAAGCCATCCTCTGCGACTCCGCGATCTCTGCGCTTAATTTTCCGACAGCAGTTTGCGGATGCCTTGCACCAGCACAGTCTCCACCTCGGGGGCGACGTTGGATGAGCGTGGCTCGGTCTCGTAACCGCCCTCCGAGTAGGCTCGTTCGGTGCCAATATAAAACGTCCCGTAGTCGCCGTAGGCCGCCATCGCCACGTTTAGCTTTGGCTGCATCTGCTTGGCTGCCAACTGGTATTCGACGAACAACTCACCCGGCATGTGCAGCACGCGCACGTCGCCAATGGCAAGCTGCACCAGGTCGGTTTTGTGCCCCGACTTGCAGCGCCGCAAAAAGGCCAACCGCTCCGCCGCCGGCACGGCGACCGGCGGCACCGAGCCCTTGGCCACGTCGGCGATCAGCTTGGATTCGTCTAGATGTTTGGCCACCGGTAAAGCCACCGGCGCGACACTCCAGCGTAAATCCCGCGACAGCACCGCAAACTTTTTTGTACTATCGAATGCACGCTTCATTCCGTCGGCCAAGCGCTGGGCCAACACCATCCTGTTTTTGCGCAAGCCGTCGTTGTATTTGCCAGCGCCGATGTTGCCGCCCGCGCCATTGAAGTGAACGTGCAACGCTTCCGGCACGGATTGCTGACGGATGAACCGCGCGATACCGGGAAAGTCCGGGCTGGGAATGCCCATGCGATAGTAGCTCTGCGGATGGCAGGCGTAATAACTCAGCACAGCAAGCGGCGTGTCGCCATTCCAAAAAGTCAGCATCGACAGCTCGGGATCGATCACTCCCTCCGGCTCGGCACGCAGTTTCGGATCCGCACAGGTGGTGTAGCGTACGGCGCGCACCTTGCCGTCCGGCCCGAAGATGCGGCGGTTGGACGCGACCCGTTTCACCTCCGCCGCCCCCCAGCCGCAATGGGTTACAGGCTTGGCCAAGGCCAGCGATGCCTTCACCGCAACGGCAATCTTGGCTAATGTTTCTCGGCAAAAACCACCGTCAAGCGGGCCAAGATGTTTGGCCTTGGCCTCCTTCAGCAAGTGTTCCGCAGTGAAATCAACCAATGGCGCGTCGTGCTGGTGCAGCGTGTGCACGGCGACGCGGTCGGGGGTTGTGCCGGCCGCCTTGGCCAAGCGCTCGCGAAAGGCGTCGTGCGCCTCATTGGCAATGCCGATCCAATCGACAGCGCAAAGCACGATCGGCTCCGCTTGACTAAGCAGCACCACTCCCCGGCAACGCAGCGTCATCGCGTCCAGCCGCACCACCGGGTCGTAAGCCATCATGTAGCCAAGCGGCGGCGTGGCATCGACGTCGAACGTGGCCACGCGCAATGGCACAACCTCGGCACCGGACACCCCCATTGCGCCCGAAAACAAAAAAGCCAGCGCAATCCGAACGACACCTCTGAAAACTGAAAACTTAAAATTTAAAACTCTCCGCCGCTCCGTTCTGTCGGCGCACTCCACAGTTGAATCGTTCATAAATCGTTGATGCCTTATTTGTGTTTGGCGGCCGTAGCTCCGTTGCGGACTAACACGCGGGCGATTGCCTTGCGAACCTCTCGCACCTCGTCGCTGGCCTCTGGGTCGGCTTTCAGCACGATGTCCAGCGCAGTCAAGCCGTCCGCCCGCTTGACGTTGATGTCGACCCCGTTGGCAAGGAGCAGTTCCGCAACCGCCTTGTGGCCCGACTCGACGGCGCAGTGCAGCGGCGTTTGTTTTAGGGGATTGGTTTCGTCCGGCCCGTTCAACTGAGTCCCACTAACGATGTGTTCGCGCACCGCCTTGACGTCACCGCCCCGGGCCGCGTCCCAAATCGAAATCAATGGTGGAGAGGGCGGCTCCGGCCTCTCCGACTGGGCGACTTCGGCGACTGGTTTGATAACCACCGGCTCGGCGGCGGGCGGCGGCGGCGGGGTCTCACGTCCGCAACCAACGACAGCAAACGCAACAATCAAGCTAAACAACTTTTTCATAATCGGCTGCGGCAAACGTATTCGGACACCAATAACATTCCAACTGAAATCAAGCGACACGAGACAACCCAACCGCCGCCGAGTGACCTTGGCCAAGCTGGGGGTGGGAACGGGTGTCCCCACCCATACGCTTTCGTGTTTACGGCGGCCCGCTGAGACTGCGGCCCCTACCTACTGCGCGCTTGGCCAAGCGGAAAACCTTGTGGGGACGGGTGGTGTGCCGTATGCTGTCCGCCGCTTTTTTATGAGTAAAGAACCCATACATGTTGCGGTGACCGGTGCGGCTGGCCAGATTGGTTACGCCCTGTTGTTCCGAATCGCCTCCGGCCAGATGTTCGGCCCAAACCAGCCGGTGATCCTCCACCTGATCGAGATCGAGCCTGCACTGCCGGCGCTCGATGGCGTCTGCATGGAATTGGACGACTGCGCGTTCCCTCTGCTCAAGGGCACTGAGCCCACCTCCGACCTCGACGCTGGCTTCAACGGTGTCCACTGGGCGTTGCTCGTCGGCAGCGTGCCCCGCAAACAGGGAATGGAGCGCGGCGATTTGCTCGGCATCAACGGCAAGATTTTCACCGGCCAAGGCCAAGCGATCCAAAACAACGCCGCCAGCGATGTCCGCACACTCGTCATCGGCAACCCGTGCAACACCAACTGCCTGATCGCCATGAACAACGCGCCGGACGTGCCGCGCGACCGGTGGTTTGCCATGACGCGCCTCGACGAAAACCGCGCCAAGACGCAACTCGCGCAGAAGGCCGGAGTCGACGTGACAGCAGTCACCAACATGGCAATCTGGGGCAACCACTCCGCCACGCAGTATCCGGACTTCACCAACGCCAAGATCAATGGCCAACCCGCTGCGGACGAGATCGGCGATCGCGACTGGTTCGAGGGCGATTTCATCAAGACTGTGCAGCAGCGCGGCGCGGCGATCATCAAGGCGCGCGGCGCCTCAAGCGCGGCCAGCGCGGCCAACGCCGTGGTCGACTCGGTAGGCTCCATCATCAACCCCACCGCCGGTGGCGATTACCACAGCGTTTGCCTCTGCTCCGATGGCAGCTACGGCGTCGATGAAGGACTGATTTCCTCCTTCCCGGTTCGCAACGTCGCCGGCCAGTTCGACATCGTGCAGGGCGTCCAAATCGACGCCTTCAGCAAAGGCAAAATCGACGCGACGGTAAACGAACTGAAGGAGGAGCGGGAAATGGTCAAAGACCTCCTCCCCGGTTGATTCATGCCCGACACTCCGGAAACGCCTGTCGGCTCGTACATCGACCACACCAATCTGCGCCCAGACGCCACCGCCGCTGACATCGAAAAGCTCTGCGCCGAAGCCATTGAGCATCAGTTGTTTGCCGTGTGTGTGAATGGTAGTTGGGTGCAACACGCCACCACTTATCTCGAAGACGCCGACGTATCGATCGCCACCGTGATCGGCTTTCCACTGGGTGCAAGCGACTCGGACTCAAAGCGTTACGAGACCGAAGCTGCCTTAGACAACGGCGCGCACGAAATCGACATGGTGATGAATCTTGGCCGCTTCATCGACGGCGACCACAGATACATCGTCCGCGAGATTCGTGATGTCGTCGAGGCGGCGGAAGACCGGCGAGTGAAAGTCATCATCGAGACCGGCTATTTTAACGACGAACAAATCGCCACTGCCTGCAAACTGGCCGTTACCGCCGAGGCACATTTCGTCAAGACCAGTACCGGTTTTGGCCCTGGCGGCGCGACCATCGAGCACGTCCAACTCATGCGCGAAACCGTCGGCCAACACGCCGGCGTCAAGGCGTCCGGCGGCATCCGTGACCGCGAAACGGCACTGGCGATGATCGAAGCCGGGGCCACCCGCATCGGCGCCTCCTCCGGTGTGAGAATTGTCGGCGATTGATCACCGCAGCAAATCCCCGCTCTTCCGTCGGTTATTCACCGCGAAGCCAAAGCTGTGAATAAAAAATGAGCGTTGTGAATACATTTAATTTGGAAAGTTCCCATCCGTGGACTACATTTTCTGAATTCGCTATTTTGGACGTATGAGGAGAATCTTTTACACCTTCATTTCCGCCTGCAGCCGTTTGCTTTCCACTCGGCGCGCACCACTGTCATCTTCACGCCTGATGAGCATGTACCTCAGCCAAGCGAACAGCAAAACGATCTACAGGCCCAAGTTTCAGGAGTCCCGCTCCCGCCGCAACAGCAAATCCGGGCACGTCCGCCAACAGTAATCCAGCCACCCCACCCTTGGCCAAACGCTCGGCCGGTTTCACTTACTCCCTTCCCAAATTCCAAACCAAGTTTGCGCCTGTGTCCTGTCGCAGGATCGACGAGGCGGTCTTGGATTCCACGTGGCCGTCGGCTAAGACGAGGTTGCTTCGGCCCGTGTCGTCGCCGTTGGCCCCGTGCCGCGCCATCACCGGCTTGAGTTGGCTGGGATGTTTGCCGCTCATCTCCGCCACGAGATCGCGGTCCGAGATCAGCGGCGTCGAGCGTCGGGGATCGAGTCGGTTTCGTTTGCCGTTTCTCGGGCTGAACACATAGCCACGGTACTTCTTTTCGATCGGCCCGCTCGGCGTCTCGGCGAACAGCACGGCCAAGCTTGGCTCCGGCACACCCACCAACTTGGGCTTCGTGGTCGATCCCTCCACGCCGCGCGGGTCGAATGTTGTCGCCCCGTTGTACCCGATCGGGTGCCAACTGCGGTTGTCCCAGTTGCCACCAAATTTGACCGTTTTTGCCGTCGGGCAAAAGAACACCTCCCGGCTGCCGATAAACCGTGCGACCGCTGTCACCCAAATCCGATGCGGTGACGACTTAGGCTCGGCGAAGTTCGTGGCGATCGGCAGCGCGCCCTCGCGCTCGTCGGCGTGCATCGTCACGGCCAAGCTGATCTGCCGCATATTCGAGCCGCACTTGATTGACTGCGACTTGCCCTTGGCCTTGGCCAAGGCCGGCAACAGCATCCCGGCAAGAATCGCGATAATGGCTATGACCACCAGCAACTCGATCAGCGTGAACGCCCTGTCGCCCCGCCTGTTCATCGCTTGGCCAAACGCAACGAGCGCACGCTAATATCGGTTGCCATCTCCGAGCCGATCGCCGTCAACGAGTCACGCAGCAACCGCGACACCTCGCGCGCCGACGGCAACGCCTCGTTCGCCAACACCACCACGCGGTTGTAAAAACTCTCGAACAAAACCTGCACACCAAACCCAAACGGCGCGCAGACCTTGGCCATCATTTCGGCCCACGTCCGGTCGTCAGGCGGCAGCAGATTAAAAACGGCGACACCGCCTGGCTTAAGTTTCGATTGGATCACCTGAGGTAATGTATCGATCGAGACATCCGGCTTGAACACGTCGCCGGCGCGGCCGACAGAAAGATCCTCCAGCAGGAAGTCGAACTTGCCGCGCTGCGAGTGCAACCACTCGGCCGCATCCAATTGCGCAAACTGCACCTCACCCATCCACTCGGCGCTGAGGTCACAAAAAAGTTCGTAGCCGGATCGGTCGAGGTCCACGCCGCTGAACTTGTGATTGCCACCCATCGCTCGCAGTGGCGCGATCAACCCGCCGCCGGCGAAACCAAGAATCCCCACCCGCACTCCCGGCGAAAAACCACAAACAGCCGCCGCGAGCACGTCAAAGACACTGTCGGTCGCTCCCGGTTGCGCCAGCACCTCGCTGAGCACCGAGCCGTTTTGCACGAGTCGCGCGCCTCGGCGGGTTTGCCGCACCTCCGGTTCAGCCTCGCCCATGCGCCGCGCGCCGAGCAGCAGCGCGGCTATTGCTTGGGCACGCCCTGTTCGTTCCATTCCTCTTTGGCGATCGTCTTGCCGCCCTGCCAAGTGGCCTCGGATTGCTTCTGGCCGTTGAGGTGCCAGCGCGTCTCAACGCCGTTCAACTGGCCGTTGATGTAGGTTTGCGCCGACCACTTGCTGCCGTCGTCGCGCCAAATTGTCCATTGGCCCTCGGCCCGGCCGTCGATGTATTTGCCCGTCCGGAACAGCTTCCCGTTCTCGTGATAAAACGTCCAAACGCCCTGCTGTTTGCCATTGGCGAACTGCCCCTCGACCGACTTCGTGCCATTGTCGTGGTGATCGACAAACTGCCCCTCAAACGGCGCGCCACCGGCGGTGTACCGGCCCTTTTCGTTCGTCAAGTTGGCTTGGCCCTCGACCCTGACGGGAGTGACCGGCTCTTTCGGGGCAACAGCCTCGCCGCCTTGCTGCTTGGTTTCGGGGTTTGGTTTGGGAGTCGATTTGGCCCCGGGTTGAATCTTCTTTGACGCCTTGCCGAGTGTTAGTTTTCCTGGTTCATCGGCTTCGCCTGTTGATGGTGCGACCTCCGCAACCGGTGTGATTGTAATATTATCAGGCAACGCTGGCGTTGGCATTTCTGCCTGTTCCGCCGGGGGTGCATCTCCACCGCCGCAACCCACTGCCACCATCGCCACTGTCAAAAAAAACACGAAACCCTTCATGGACGAGAGCAAACCACAGGCTCCGCCCGGTGACAAAACCATTTGTTGCCAAGCTAACGGCTTGACCGTACTTTACCCCCCCTTGGCTGTGGCGGAAAACCAGCCAAAGCGTGCAAGCGCCCACAAAAAACCGCATGACAAATTTCACTTCATTAACCGAAGTCTGCAACGCTGTGAGCGCGTTCATTCAGCGGTGCACCGATGACCCGCACGCCGCCGGCTTCGATGAACTAGCCCTTGGCCTGTTCGCGTTTCAGTTCGCCCGCAACGCCCCCTACGCCAACCTCTGCCGCGCTGAGAATCTCACGCCGGAAACGGTCGCTAACTGGCGGGACATCCCGACGGTGCAGACGCGCGCCTTCAAGTCGCTCGACTTGACCGTCTTGCCGGAAGCCGATCGCGAGACGCTGTTCCGATCAAGCGGTACAACCCAAGCCGATCGTAGCCGGCACTTTCACTGCGCTAAAACCTTGGCCGTGTATCACACTTCGCTTTGGCCTTGGTTTGTCGGGCACTTGGTCGATGAGTCGGCGAACCGACTGCTGTTTCTTTTCCCCGATCTTGACCAAGCGCCGGAGTCGTCGCTGGTGCACATGATGGACACCGCGGCCAAGCGCTTGGCCAAGCGCGAATGTTGTTTCGCCGCAGACGGTCAATGGCAGATCGACAGCCAAGTCGCCGTAGATTTCCTGCACGACTGCGCCACGCAAAACGAACCGGTCACAATTCTCGGTACCGCATTTTCGTTTGTGCATCTGCTCGACCATCTCAACGCTGACGCGATGGATTTCCAACTGCCCAGCAGCTCGGCAGCGATGGAGACCGGCGGCTACAAGGGCCGCTCGCGCGAGATGCCCAAGGCAGAGCTGCACCGAGCGATCACCGCTAAACTCGGCGTCCCAAGCTCGCGAATCATTTGCGAATACGGCATGTGCGAATTGAGTTCGCAGGCGTATGACGGCAAGCTGGGCCAAGCGAATGCCGCTCCCCGATTATTTCGGTTTCCGCCTTGGGCGCGTGCCCGCGTCGTCTCGCCGGAGACTCTTGCAGATGTCGAGCTTGGCCAATCGGGCCTGTTACAGGTCGTCGACCTGGCCAATGCCGGCTCGGCGCTGAGCCTCCAGACTGAAGACTTGGCCAAGCGCCACGCGGATGGATTCGAGCTGCTGGGCCGGGCCGAGTTGGCCGAGTCCCGAGGCTGTTCGCTGATGAATTTATCCCATGACTGAACAATCACTGGATTATTTTTTGGCCGACAAACCGGGCGCGGAGCTATCGCGCTCGCTGGTCGCCGACGCGTGCCAAACGCTGCGCCGAAACCGCAACGAATACCTCTCCACGCTGGGCAACGAGCAGATTATTTCCAAGCTCACCGAGGTGGCCAACCTGTGGAGTTCGCCCGATTATCCTTTGCGACAAATGGCGCTCGATGCCGATCCGGAGGAAACCGGTTTCCCGCGTGAAGTGCTCGCGGCCGGGCTGGACGCCTGTTTCGCCGACTGGACGCAGGAAAAGTATTTTATGCTGCTCTCGCAGGAGTTCGGCGACCCGACGCGGCTGCAGTCGTTCGCCAGCCAGCCGAACCGATCGTTCTCGATGGTGAACGGCCCGCAACTGATCGCGCACATCGCGCCGGGTAATTTGCCGGTACCAGTGTTTCAGTCGATCGCGTTTGGGTTGCTGCTGCGGTCGGCGCAATTCGTCAAATGCGCCTCCGGCAAGTCACTGCTGCCTCGGCTGTTTGGGCACTCGCTGCACTTCGTCGAACCGGGCATGGCGGCGGCGCTCGAGATCGCGGAGTGGGATGGCGGCAACGAGCCGCCCGAGTCGGCGTTGTTCGCCGAAGCCGATTGCGTAACGGTGAATGGCAGCGACAAAACGGTGGAGTCGATCCGTCAGCGACTACCCTTGGCCAAGCGGCTGGCCTGTTACGGTCACCGCGTCAGTTTCGGCTACGTGGAAAAACAGGCCAACGAGGTAATGGGCACGCAGACAGTCATCTCGCATGCCGCCGACGATATCGTCGCGTGGAATCAGCACGGCTGCCTGTCGCCGCACGTGATTTACGTCGAGCAAAACGGTAGCCTCAATCCGTCGCGCTTCGCTGACATGCTCGCCGAGGAACTAGAGGCGCGAAACGAGGCGATGCCGCGAGGGCCGATCTCGGCGAAGGAAGCGGCGGCGATCGCGACGGCTCGGCGCTTTTATAAAATCCGAGAGGCCAACAACGCTGGCGCGGCGCTTTGGGAGAGCAAGGACTCGACCGACTGGACGGTAGTGCACGAGGATGAAAAGCAATTTCAAACCTCTCCGCTGAACCGTTTTATTTTCGTCAAGCCAATCGAGCACATCGACGAGGCGCTGCACGTGCTGGAGCCGATCCGCGAGTCGGTCTCCACCGTCGGCCTGGCCGCGAGCGAGGCGCGAATGCGGGATTTGGCGCTGCCGTTGGCCCGGTGGGGAGTGCCACGGATTTGTCCGCTTGGCCAAATGCAGCGCCCGCCGCTCGCCTGGCGGCACGACGGACGACCGCCGCTTGGCGAACTCATCCGCTGGACTGACCTCGAAACAGCATAACCGAATTATGGAACTCAGAAAAACATTTCAATTCGAAGCCGCTCACCTGCTGCCGCACCTGTCGCAGGATCACAAATGTCGGCGACTGCACGGACACAGTTTCACGGCGGAGATCGTCGTCGAGGGCGATTGCGACCCAAAACTGGGTTGGGTGCTTGATTACGCCGACATTTCGGCGGCGTTCAAGCCGCTTTGGGAGCAACTCGATCACCGTTATCTCAACGACGTTGACGGCCTCGAAAACCCGACGAGTGAAAATGTCGCCGTGTGGATTTGGGAGCGATTGAAGCCAAGTTTGCCGCTGTTAACCGCCGTGGAAGTGGCCGAAACCTGCACCGCGCGCTGTATTTACAGGGGCGAATGAGCGCCTACCCAAGGGGAGTAGTTCCGAAAACCGTTGCGCTGAAAACCGTTTTATTTTAAGATTTTTGACCCCTTCAAAGGGGTTTCTCCACAGAATTTTATAACATGAGTGATACAGAAAAACCAACGCCCCCAAAGGGTTTGGAGGGCGTCGTCGCCGCAACCACGAAACTCAGCAGCGTGCGCGGACTCGACGGGGAATTAATTTACCGGGGCTACAACATCAACGAGTTGGCCAGCAACGCGACCTACGAGGAGGTTGTGCATCTGCTGCATCGCGGCAAGTTGCCGAACCCAGAGGAACTGGCCTCGTTGAAGGCTGAACTGGCCGCTGCCCGCGAGCTGCCCGACGGCGTGGTGGATCTGATCAAGATGCTTCCGAAGGGAACTTCGCCGATGCGTGCCATCCGTACCGCAGTTTCCGCTCTAGCCTGCTACGAGCCACCTGAGGCGCAGGATTCACTGGAGGATCAGACAATGCGCGCCATAAAACTCATCGCGCAGGTGCCTGTCATCACCGCCTATTTCCACTTGGCCAGGCAGGGCAAGCCGTTACCCGATTCCGACCCGTCCCTCGGTGAGGCGGCGAACTTCCTCTACCTCATCGACGGTGAAAAACCGATCGAGGAAAAGGAAAAGACCATCGACATGTGCTACATCCTGCACGCCGATCACGGCATGAACGCCTCGACCTTCTCGGCGCGCGTCACCATCGCCACGCTCAGCGGCATGTACTCGGCCATCACCTCCGCCATCGGCACGCTCAAAGGCCCGCTGCACGGAGGAGCCAACGAGGGCGTGATCAAGATGCTTCTGGAAATCGGTGACCTCGACAAGGTGGACGACTTCATCGCCGACTGCCTAAAGAACAAAAAGAAAATCATGGGCATCGGCCACCGCGTTTACAAAGTGCTCGACCCCCGCGCGCCACACCTGCAGAGCATGGCCCAGAAGCTCGGCGCCAAGCTCGGCGAAACCAAGTGGCTCGACATGAGCGAGCGCATCGCCGAGATCATGCTGCGCGAAAAGAACCTCTACCCGAACGTCGATTTCTACTCCGCCACCGTGTACTACTCGCTCGGCATTCCGACCGACCTGTTCACGCCGATCTTTGCGATCGCGCGCACTTCCGGCTGGACCGCACACGTGCTCGAGCAACTGGCCGACAACCGCCTCATCCGCCCAAGCGGCGTTTACGACGGCCCGGACGACCTCAAGTACCAGCCAATCAGTAAACGCTGAGCCAAGCGCCTAACCAACTTTTATGAAACGAGCATTCCTCGTTTTTCATTTCGGCATTGGGTTTTGTTTCGGTTCGTATGGCATTAGACTCCAATCGGAGCAGAAAGGGGAGGCCGGAAGTTTGGCTCCGTTGTAAAGATTCCACTGTTTATCTTCTGGTGCTTGTGGATGGCAAGCATACCGAACCGCCCTCGGTTCGCTCACTTCAACGCTACTGACAGCAACCGTGTTACCACGAATAATCGCATTTGCTGCATGCCACCCTCCTCCTTCATCGGCCAATTCAAATCCAAATAATTTACCTCCTTTGATCTCTATCACCTGACCTACACCCGCTTGGCCAACAATCAATCCTCCATCCACATTATTAAACATCACAGACATAACATTCCCGCCACGCTTCACAGATCGAAATGTCGGCCCACTATAAGGCGTGGAGTATCTGTAAACCTTGGCCAGAGGCCATCGGGCCAAGCGCTCCCCCACATCGATTTTGTTTGGCGGATGAATATCGTTGTTAAAATCCAAATCGATTGTCACCGCCATGCCTGTGTTCGGCACATCCATCGCACGCCGTTGTTCCTCGCGGGCATACGTCCATGCGTAGCTACGCCACTGGGGAAGCTGCACATAATAAAACGGCAAATCCGGACGACCCCAAGCACCTCGCCAGCCTTGAATGAGCGCCCGCATTTTGTGGGCATAATCGCGCGGGTCTTCACCAGTGCCGCAGTTGGACTCCGCTTGATACCAAATGGCACCGCGAATCGCATACGGAACAACGGGAGCGATTCGAGCGTTGTAAATTGCCCCGGCGAGCCAAGCGTCACTGCGAACAAAGGTCCCGCCCCGCATGGCTTTGATAGCCTCATAGTCCCTCGTCTCCGACAACTTGGCTAGGCGCTCCAAGGTGGGATGCCCGGTAAATGCTTTAGCAGGAATGTAAGGCTCAATCGGCGTGCCGCCCCAGGAGCAATCAATGATGCCAATCGGCACTTTGAGTTTCTCGTGCAGCCTTCGGGCGAAGATGAACCCAACCGCCGAAAAAGCCTTCACCGAATTCGGCGTGCACACGAACCAACTCCCGCCTTTCAAATCCTCCTGCGGCATTGGCATGTTTTTCTCATTCACTTTCCGAAACCGGATGCCCGGATAATCTGCTGCATCGACCAACGCCTTCCCCTTGGCCAATCGCTTGGCCATGCTGCCCGCACTATACCCCATATTCGATTGTCCACCGGAAAACCACACCTCCCCCACCACGACATTTTTATAAAGCAGACTTTCGTTGCCGCTCCGAATTGAGAGCAGGCGTCTTTCTGCACTCGCGATTAATGGCTCAAACGCCAACTTCCACCGTCCGGCATTGTCCGCCTTCGTCTCAGCACGTTGCCCCGCAAACTCAACGACAACATTGGCTCCGATATCAGCAGTTCCCCAAACCGGTACGGACACCCCCTGCTGTAACACCATGTTGTCGGAGAAAACCTTAGCTGGTTGAAGAGCAGCTAAGAGATCTCCACCGAATAAAAAAGCAACTCCTGCGGAGATTGTTTTTAGTAAGCGAAGCATTGGTTTACTCGTCCAGTCTGTTCAAAAAAGCACGACAGGAAAAGGAAACAAACATGGCCAAATCCTTGTCGCCGGGTAGAACGACGGTCGCCGGTGTGTCCGGCGGGCGGATTTTGTCAGCACGTTTGAGGGCTTCTTCAATTGCATATTTTGCACTCTTCGCCTTTTTGCCGAGCAACTCGATGATCCGAGCGGCGTGTGTCACAACAATGAGATTTTCGTGTTGCGTTGAGTCGATCAATGCCGGTAGTGCGTTCGGAATGTCGCCATGAGTCGCAAGGGCGTTGGCGATCTCAATCCGCGCAGCCGGTGATGGATCACTGATCTTTCGACGTAATTTGCGCTTGGCCATGCCTGATATTTCCGGCCTCACAGCCAGCCCAATCGCGCCCCAGTAACGAATGGTTGGGTTGTCCGAATCCAGGTTTTTCAAAAACACCCTCTCGCTGGCGACGCCGACTTGGGCGGCGGCTTGGTAGATGCCGGTCAACGGCACCCTGCCCGCTTGGCCAAGTTCCCAGCCTGTTTGCCTGGAGAACAGTTCCCACGCTTCGCTCTCCGGCAAAAAGCCAAGGTCGGCCGTTGCCGTAATGTGGCGCACATGCTCGGCACGCAGTCGGTTCAAAATCTCCCGTCGCTTCTTGGACTTGGCCAAATTGTCCAGATTCTGTGGGTCGGCTTGGCAGTCATAAAGTTCCTCGACCGGCCGCGTGGGGCCGGCGAAGTGCCATTGGGCGGAAGTCATCGTTTCGCGTTTGGCCAAGCGGTAAAAGTCGTGGCGGATTTCGCCGTTGTCAGGCCAGGCCGTGGGCTGGTTGTAGCCGAGGTGCGGCATGTAGTTGCGAATGTACAGGTAGCGGCCATCGCGCACGGAGCGGGCGAGGTCGCGCACTTCATCGACGCGGTCGCGATGGCCGTAAACATAACGCCGTGCTTCCGCGGCTTTGTCACCGAGGAATGGTTTACCCTGCATGTGTGCGGGGATAGGCATGCCAGTGAGGCTCAGCACGGTAGGGGCGTAATCGACAAAGCTCACGAGACGGTCGGTGGTGGTGCCGGGTTTACCGGGCGCAAGGTGCTGCCATTTTTGGGGAAAACGAGTCATCAGTGGCACGTGCATGCCGCTGTCGAGCAACGCGCGTTTGTGGCGGGGCATGCCGCTGCCGTGGTCGCTGTAAAAAAAGACAATCGTGTTTTCGGCGAGGCCGTCGTCCTCAAGCTGTTGCAAAATTGTGCCGACCTCCTTGTCCATCACGGTGACACAATCGTAAAAGCGCGCGACCTCGCGCCGGATGAGAAGCGTGTCCGGATAATACGGCGGCAACGGCACCTTGGCCGAGTCATGAATTTCGCCGGGCGTAAGTTTGGCCTGCACTTCGGTTTTGAATCTCGCGTATGGCCACACCATCGTGCGGCTTTGGTGCGAGGTCATCAGGTTGAAAATGCTGAAAAACGGCTGCGCCTTGTCCGGCCGCTTGCGCCAGTGCGCGGTCGCGCTGCTATCATCCCACGAATGCTTGATGATCTCCGCGTAGTTGCCGGTGTTGTAATCGGTCTTCACGTTGTTGCTCGTGTAAAACCCGTGCGCCCGCAACCGCGCCGGAAACCCACGCATGCCCTTGGGGATTGAAAAGCCGGAGCGCATCTGCTGCGTGCTGAGGGAGGGCGGATAACAACCGGTAATCAGGCACGACCGCGAAGGCGAACAAACCGGCGCGCTGGCAAACGCCTTGGTGTAGCGCACGCTCTGCTTGGCCAAGCGATCGATGTTCGGCGTCGTTGCGAACTTATCGCCATAACAACCGAGCGTCGCGCTCATGTCCTCGGCGGTAATCCAGAGGATGTTCGGTTGCTCCGCAGCGGAAGCTGTCGCCCCAATCAACAACAAAAATGAAAACAGAAACCGCTTCATTTCGACAAATCCTTTAGCTGAATGTTGCGAAACTTTACCCAACCGGAATAGCCCTCCGCACCGTAGGTTTGCAATGCAATGCTCCCAGCCTTTAGTAGGTAAGGCTTGGGGTTTTCGTGGGTAAAATCAACGATCTGTTTGCCGTTTAGCCAAACCTCAATGTGTGACTCGACGATTCGGATGCGCAGCGAGTTCCACTTCAGCGCCCTGCGTATTTTGTCGTGTTCATCGCCCTTGGCAAGCCAGTCGTCGAGATGCAGGCCAACCGGCTCGCCGGCGACACCCCTCCCGATATTCACCTGATACGGCCGCCCCACTCCACGCTCGGTTGGCTGCCGCAAATACACGCCGCTGTTATACTTGCCATACTCGTCAATCTTGAAATCCAGCTTCAGCTCAAAGTCACGGTATTTCGACTTGGTTTGCAGCATACCCCAGCGCTTAGGATTACCGTCCTGCCCGGTGACAAGCTCTCCCTTGGTCACTCTCCAATTTGCCGGGCCAATCGTCTCCCAGCCGTCGAGTGTGTCGGCAGCCAATAGCGACTTGAACTCCGTATCAGCGCCCTGCCCCGTGGCTGGCGATAAGGCGAGCCAACTGATAGCTACAATAATTAATGAAAAGTACTTCAACACAGGACATAGGCACCTCTGTGTTTGGCC